>JAEEGL016184435.1_pt1 | contig 58165 bp, 28 predicted proteins | sample 9134231 | NCBI WGS metagenome assembly JAEEGL01 (sample SAMN16246548, study PRJNA631951) | gut metagenome | biome: gut microbiome; feature: rumen; material: fiber-attached | host: Bos | place: Iran: Karaj | collected 2018-10
CATCTTGTCGCGGAAGTAGTTGACGTTCTCGACGAGGCGGTCATGCAGTTCGTCGGATTCGTCGAGCATCTTGAAGACTTCGAGCGAAGCGCCGATGATGCCGGGAGCGAGCGAGTTGGAGAAGAGATAAGGACGCGAGCGCTGACGCAGGAGGTCGATAATCTCCTTGCGACCCGTGGTGAAGCCGCCCATAGCGCCGCCGAAGGCCTTGCCGAGGGGGCCCGTGTAGATGTCGACGCGCCCATAGGTGTTGAAGAACTCGCTGACGCCACGGCCCGTAGGACCTACGACACCTGCCGAGTGGCTCTCGTCGACCATGACCATAGCGTCATACTTCTCGGCGAGGTCACAGATCTTGTCCATCGGAGCGACATTACCGTCCATCGAGAAGACGCCGTCGGTGACAATGATGCGGAAGCGCTGCTCCTGTGCAGCCTGCAGCTGGCGCTCGAGGTCCTCCATGTCGGCGTTGGCATAACGATAGCGCTTGGCCTTGCACAGACGGACGCCATCGATGATGCTGGCGTGGTTGAGGGCATCGCTGATGATAGCATCCTCCTCGGTCAGCAGAGGCTCGAACACACCCCCGTTAGCGTCGAAGCAAGCGGCATAAAGAATCGTATCCTCGGTCTTGAAGAAACGGCTGATGGCTGCCTCCAGCTCCTTGTGAATATCCTGCGTGCCGCAGATGAAGCGCACGCTCGACATGCCGTAGCCGCGGCGGTCCATCATACGCTTGGCGCCCTCTATGAGGCGGGGATGGTTGCTAAGGCCAAGGTAGTTATTGGCACAGAAGTTGAGCACTTCAGTGCCTGCCACCTCGATGGCTGCCGATTGGGGGCTACAGATGAGGCGCTCCTCCTTGTAGAGGCCGGCCTCGCGAATCTCGTTCAGCGTCTGCTGAAGATGTTCTTGGATTTTTCCGTACATGAGACGATGAGTTTTAAAGTTCGATGAGTGAAAGTTGATGTTAATGAGTTAGTCTTTCAGGCTGCAAAGTTAATGGTTTTTGGGACTTAATTGCAGAAAGAAGGCAGAAAAAAGGATTATTTAGGCGTTTTCATGAAAAAACTTGCCCGTTTAGGCCTTTCACGTTCAACTTTTCGTTATCTTTGTGGCCACAAAAACAAATGAATGATTCTATAAACAAACTTACCCAATCTCTTTTATGAAGAATATTCTCGTTATCGGCTCTACGGGCCAGATTGGCTCGGAACTCACCACTGAGTTGAGGAAACGTTATGGAGGCGAGCATGTCGTTGCAGGCTACATCCCTGGTGCTGAGCCCAAGGGCGAACTGGCTGCCGGTGGTCCCTCGGCCATCGCTGACGTGACGAATGGCGAACAGATGGCTGCCGTCGTCCGCGAACACAAGATTGATACCATCTACAACCTGGCTGCCCTGCTGAGCGTTGTAGCTGAGCAAAAGCCGAAACTGGCGTGGAAGATTGGCATCGACGGACTGTGGAACGTGCTCGAAGTGGCCCGCGAAAACCATTGCGCCGTCTTCACGCCCTCGAGCATCGGCAGTTTCGGTCCCAGCACCCCTCACGAACTGACGCCCCAGGATACCGTTCAACGCCCGAAGACCATCTATGGTGTGTCGAAGGTGACAACGGAGTTGCTCTCAGACTACTATTTTACGAAATACGGCGTCGACACACGTTCCGTGCGTTTCCCCGGCCTCATCAGTTACGTCACCCCTCCGGGCGGCGGTACGACCGACTATGCCGTTGACATCTTCTACGCAGCTGTACGCGGCGAGACCTTCGTATGTCCCATCGCTGAGGGCACACGCATGGACATGATGTATATGCCCGACGGACTGCGCGCTGCCATCGAACTGATGGAAGCCAACCCCGACAAGCTCATCCACCGCAATGGCTTCAACGTGACTGCCATGAGTTTCCCGCCCGAGAAAATCTATGCAGAGATCAAGCGCCGCGTTCCCGAATTCAAGATGGTTTATGACGTAGACCCCTTGAAGCAAGCTATCGCCGAGAGCTGGCCCGACAGTCTTGACGACAGCGCTGCCCGCGAGGAATGGGGCTGGCGTCCCAACTTCGGCATTGGCGCCATGACCCGCGACATGCTGGAGAAACTCAGCAAGAAGCTGCTAGGGTAACGGGATTTTAGATGTCTCGATATTTCGGCATTTCGATATTTCGATATTTCGGGATTTCGATATTTCGGCATTTCGGCATTTCGATATTTCGACTTCTCGACATCTCGACTTCCCAACTTCTCGAAAACAAAAAACAAGCGGAGGATCCTCCGCTTGTTTTTTTATTGCCCGCCTCTTGAGGCTCGTCTCCGTTATTTCGCCGTAAGAGATGAGATGGCATTGGTTGTCCCTACATGTGAGCTGCCCAGATAGAGGCCGTGCCAGGCAGTAGTGGCGTCCGTAGGAGCCGAAGTGGAGTACTTGACGGTGTACTTGCTGCCTTTGACCATTCCCTTGGCCGTGAACAGGGAAAGCGAACTGGTGCAGGAGCCTTCGAAGCTGTAGGTGACCAAGTTGTTGCCGTTGGCATCAGCCAGCGTATAGTAGCGATTCGGCTGATAGCTGACGGAGGACGTGTAGAAGGCATAGCCCTGCTTGGCATTCGAGAGGGTAATGGAACTGCTACCACCGCCCTGCGCGGCGCCGGCACTGATGCCGATGCCCGTACCCGTGATTTGGATGTAGGAATTGTTGTCGCAGTCGAAGCCTTCCTCTGGCGAGCCTTTCGTCGTATAGGCGAAGATAGCGCCATTGCCTATCGTGATAGCCCCCGAGGAACCGGCATTACTGTCGACGGAATCGTTGCCATAACCATAGCAGACGGTGACTCCTCCGTCGAAGATAATCTTGCCTGCTGAGTTGATACAGTCGTCGTAGCATTTGAAATAATGCTTACCACCTGCGATGGTAACGCCGCTCTTCGACTCCAGTCCCTCGGCTCCGCTCGTCTTGGTGGAGACTTCGGTGGTGCCGCCGTAGAGGACGACCGCGCAGATGGCCTTGATAGCCTTGGCCGAGGAAGAGCTGTAGGCGCTGCCTGTCGTAGTGACCGTGAGTGTGGGTCCCGTCCCGTCAGCCTTGCCTTGCGTATAGGCCCCCTTGATATTGGTCCAAGTGGAGCCGCCGCCCATACCGCCGCCGCCACCTGGACGACCTCCACCCCAGCCGCCCCAGCCGCCGCCTCCGCCGCTGGAACTCTGGGTGCCGGAACCTGCAGAGATGCCCTTGCCGGCGTTGCCCGTCATGGTGATGGTGATCAGACCAGCATTTAGCGCTATGTTGAGAGCCTTCAAGCCCTTGGCACTCTTGACGTCGCTCGAGAGGGTCGTAGGTGCTGCGCTATTCGTGATATTCAGCGAACCGCCGTTCGTCTCGATATCCCAGGCAGCGACGCCACGGCCGGCAGTGCCCTTGACCGTCGCTGTGATTGAACCACCATTGACAACCACCTTTCCTGCTCGGAGAGCCGTGACATAGGAGGGGTCTGTCGAGTCGCTCGTATCGATAGCGCCGCTGGCATTGAGCGTGAGCACGCCATCGCTGACGACGAGGGTCGAATCAGCTTTTATACATTTGGCACCTGCCGCCGTGGTTGTGATGCCAAGTGTGCCGCTATTGATGTAGATATTGCCTGAGTCCTCGCCTTCGTGGTCGGTGAGTTCACCCGTGTTGACCGTTCCGTCGAGATCGCATTGGATGCCATCATCGCCAACGCCTGCGATGGTGAGCGAGCCGCTCTCCATGAGGAAGTACTCGTCGCACGAGAGGCCGTCCTTCGCGGCTGAGGCGATGGTGATGTCGGCATTCTTCAAGGTCATATACTCAGCGCTCTTGATGCCATGGGCATAACGGCCATTGACGGTGAGTGAGCCCTTGCCTTTGAGTTCGAGATGGCCCTTGCAGTAGAGCGCTGACTTCTGGGCAAGGGCCGACGAAGGCGAAGCGCAGTCGGTGAGCGTGTTGGTGGTACCGCTTTTCACGCTGAGGGCTACGCGCTTGCCATCCATGATGCAGACGGCAGCTCCTGAGTAGACCGGCACGGCATTTGTGAGCGAGAGCCCGCGCAACTCGATGGTGGTCTTGTAGGAACCGGTCATGTAGAACTCGCCATCGGAACTCGAGCCCGAGAGCGAGTAGGTGATTTCGTCGACGACTTCATCGCTTTGCATGACGCTGACGTGCGCGCCGCTGACTTCGGCCTCAACATACTGAGCAATATCGCCCGCCACTTTGACTGCTGCCTGAGTTCCGCTATATTCGACGTTAACGGTACTCGCCTCGACCTCGCTGGCATCCACATACATTCGCGTCACCTCTGCGAGGGAGAACACCTTGTTCAGAATCACGAGGCTGCTGCCATCAGCGTAAAGCATCTTGCCCGCCTCGGCAGCCGGAAACTGGTAGGTGATGCTGCCGACCTCGACATTCAAGGTCTGCGCCATAGCCGCCACTGTGGCGACCACGGACATTAGGAAGAGCACGAACCGCTTCATTTGACAGCCATTTTAGAGGTTCTACCATTGGCATCGCGGACAACATAGACGCCTCGACGCATCGCCTTTCCCGAAGGTTGATAGGCGCGACGTCCACTGAGGTCGTAGATTGTCGTTGGTTGCGTGCGTGTTATCGCCTCGGCATCTGCCAGCGTAACAATCTCGTCGACGATGCCGTCTTTGCTCGTCGAGAACTGCATAGCCGCGAGATTGGCCAGCGTAAGCGACTTGGTAGCCGTGCCATTCTTCGCCACCAACTGACCATCGACAATCGTGAGCTCCAGCGACTCCGAGGCTACCACCGTCTGCGTGCCATCGGTGTTGGTAAAGACAAGGTAAGGGTAAGCATAATCGTCGGCAAAGGCGCAACTGACGCCCGCCACAATCATTGCTAAAAACAGAATTGTTTTCATCATTTTTTCCTGAATAATCATAATCCTTTTCTTGATAATTAATGTGGTTCCTTGGCTGCAAAGGTATGTTTTTTCTTTGGATACGACAACTTTTAGCCGCTGTTTTCTCAACAAACGAGCCGCAAAAACGAACAAAAAATTCTCTTTAACATAACGAAACGACAAAAATCCGATGTTTTTTGGTTTCTATCGTTTCTATCGTATTCACCCTCGACCTCTTCAGTTCAAAGGCGAAGAAGCCGAGGGTGAATGTGATTCATGAGAACGTAGCGAGCTGCGCTACTGGAGGAATTCAGCGTTATTTGATGACGCGCTTGCGGCCGCCAACGATATAGATGCCGGGACGGTGGTTACGCACCTCCATGAATTGGCTCAGCGTATCAGCCACCCGACGACCTGCGAGGTCATAGACGGGCAGTTGCGACTCGTCCTCCTCGAGTTCGCGGACGCCGACGGTAGGACTCAACCCGAGGTCCTCGAGCTGCCAATAGAAGGCTGGCGTCCAGGAATAACCCGCTTCGGGGAACCCATCGCCCTCGAGGTCCTCGACCGTCCAGTAGGTCTCAGCGCCCCAAGTGCCAGCGGGCGAATTGGTAGAACGCACTGCATAGTAGTCGCCATCCTTATACCAGACCTGACCTTCCCAATTGTCGCGGTGCAGGCTGGTGTTGGTGCTGATGTAACCGCGCGGTACGATATCGCCGTAGCTCTCGTTGCTGAGCGTAGGATTGGTGTAATAGAAATCAGTGCGCCATGCAGGGCTGACGAAGAAGTCGCTATTGCCGGTTCCGACATGGCCCTCGGTATTCACGAAGGTGACGATGTCATCGTCGAGCACCTTCTCGGTCAAGCGGCCGTCGCGACCAAGGTAGTACTTGTTGGTCGTGAAATCGCGGCCATTGAACTGGGTGAAGATTCGATAGATATGGTCTTTGTCGATCGTGATGAAAGCCTCAAGATACTGTTCGGGTGTCACCTGAGGCGTGAAATCATCAATGTAAGGCTTCCAAGGCTCGTCCTCAGGCAGTACGTCGCTGATGTCGTACTCGTTCAGGTGGCTGTAGATGTGATTGGCACGCGTGCGAAGCCAGTTCTTGGCGTTCTTGGCATTCGAATCATAGTTATTGCCATCACCCCACATTTTTGCATTGTGAACGAACGACGAGTTGGCATACTGGTAGTACTCGTCGCAATAGTCCAAGAGCTCTTCGACGGCATTCGAGCGCATGAAACGCGTCCATGCTATATAGTAGACGCGGTCGAAGGTGGGGCCGGCGTTGCGGAGGTCGATCCAGAACTGGTTGCATTCCATCCACCGGCGTCTGATGAAGTCATCGGTAGCACCTGATGTGTAGTAGCGGCTGCTGCCCTCGTAGCCAAAAGCCCAATCTAGGTCCCACATGGGACCGAACATCCACTTGCTGTTGCCTCCGAGAATATCGGCATTGTACACATAGGTGCTCTTCGGGTGCATGAGTTCCTGATTGAGGATGTACTCATTGGCGAGATAGAAAGCTGCCAACGTGTCGATATCGGCATAATTGGAGATGTCCAAGCCGTTGGCTACTGCGTAAAGCAACCCGTTCCAATCGGCGCGAATGTCCTCTACCGTAATCTGACGATCGAGTTCTATCTCTTCGAAATCAGGCTTCTTAATGTTGACAGGCATATCATAATAGTCACCACGGAACTTATAGGGCTCGTCGTAGTAGGAGTCCAACTCCAACAAAGCTGCACGCGACTCGTCGTCGAGGTCTATGCTATTGTTCGAGAGACTCACCTGCTCGGTGAAATTATAGCTGCCGCGATACTCCCCGTTGATGTACAGCTCAATGGGGATGATATGGTTAGCCCCCGCGGTGCCGGCGAGCTGCCCCACCTTCATGCCGATGGCATTAGACATCATCGAACCCGTCTGCTTATTCGCCAGGAGCACCCAGTTCTTGCCACCCGTCAAGCCGAAGGGCTTCTGCTTGGAGCTGAACTTGACGCGATAGGGGCTCTTGCCACGCTCGCCTGCCCAGCTGCTGTTGCCACGGCCGCGAATCTGCATAGGAGTAACGTCCATATCAGGGAAGACACCTGCGCCATCTATGCGGAACGTACCCGTGAGATAGGTGGTCTTGTCGTATGGCAAACGCCCATTGTCGGTGGTGATATAGACCGCCGGCACACTGACAGCGCGATCCGTAGGCCAGTCGACACTGACGGTGTAATGGGTTCCAAAAGGCTGCCATTCCAATCGCTCATCCTCCTTCATCCCAGGGTCGGGCGTGGGAACGACGGGATCTGAGTCTTTGGGTATTACCTTGTACACTTCCAGCTCGGCCAGACACAAATAGTTCTTGTAGTCGCATGCCGTCATGACGAAACGAACGCGACGATAACTGCCACCGAGGTCCATGGCAGGCGAATCCCACCACGTGAGTACTTCACGGGGCATGCCATCGTCCTCGGAAGTGAACGTGCGAACGGTCTTCCACGTCTTGCCACTCGTACTAACATCTATACGGAAAGCGGTTGGCCAACGGCTATTGGCGTCGCGAGTCATATAACGAAACGCCAAATGATGAATGGCCTCAGGCAGAGTGACCTCAATCCACGGGCAACTGTCGAGGGGCAAAACATCGTAGCCCGCTCCACTCCACGTAGAATGGAAATAAGTGCCGGGATCGCCGTCGATGATTGACGGGAGATCCTCACGCTCTATCTTTGTAGGCGCATTGGTTGAGAGCATGTCAGCAGTCAACGCTATCTGCTCCATATCGTACTCAGATGGAGGATCCACGGGGTCGCTACCACCTTCCTCTGACTTCTCGAGCGTCAGTACTTGCCAACCAGGCATTGTTACGACATAGTCGACGGGCTCGGCGAAGCTGCGACGCGTGACCTTGCTGTGCTGCAGCTCGCGGCCTATGTAGACCTGCGACTCGGCATGCGAACGCTGGAAACTGGGCGTCAGCCACTTGCCGATGGCAGGCACGGAAGCCGTGAGAAGCCCGTCGGCCCCGAACTCACATTCAACATCGACATGAACATTGCCATTGAACTTGTTGTTGAACTTGAATGAGGTGAACACGGGCCTCTGGACCGGACACGTATTGCCAGCTGAGAGGACCTGCTTCAGAGGATAGGCATGCTGTGTGCCGTCGATGGTCGTAACGACCAGTTTTCCGCCGACCTCAGCCTGCTCCTTCACCAACGAAGAGGGATAAACATCCAAGCGCCCATTCTGGAGGGCGACAAAGAGAGAATCGGCATCGGCGGCGACGGCTGGCAGGCAGACTCCGACACACAAGCACAAGAATACAAAGAGGATAGAAGCGATATTTCGCGTCATGACGAATAAGTATTTGCAGAAATTCCGCGCAAAAGTAGACATTATTCAGTCAGTCGCCAAACTTTTTTAGTTAAAAACCATCATTTTGCACTCTTTTGCCATTGATTGTGAACAATTAAAGGCTGCAACGATGTCATTGCAGCCTTTTGTTTCACAAAAGAAGGAAGCCTTGAGCAGCTTCTACGAACTATTGGAGCGTCATCTTGTCGATATCCGGCATCCAAGCGTCGGCGTTGGACAGGCGAATGCTGTTGCGCCCCTTTTGGAGGTTGATATCGAGGGAGATGGTGGCCGGACTTGCCCAGTCGCGCGAGTGTGTCGAGAGGCGGGTGATATGCTGTCCATTGACCTCAAGGTCCATATCGCGGTCCTCGCCGCTGAAGTAGGTGATGGTCAAATGGCGAACGCCAGCCTTCTGAACGTAGACATCATTCCATTGGATGTCATTGTCAGCACGTCCTCCGAGCCAACCAGCTTTGTAACCTCCACTGCAATTGTCGGCAGCCGTGAAGATGCCGGACTTCTCAGCCTGATTGTTCCGAATCTCTTGATAGGCAGGCAAGTAAGCGGTCTCTGCCTCGTAGACAGTGCGCTCGAGACGCTGCTGACCCTTGGCACGGAAAATCTTGGTTCCATGAGCAGGAATGGTGAAGGCGACAATACCCGTAGTGGCACCTGTAGCGCCGGTGAAGCAGTCGTAAAGCTCTACGCGGCCACCGAGGTCGATCGTAGCGAAGTTCAGACGAACAGTCTGCTCCTCGTCGCTGGGGTTGTAGATGGCGAAAGCACGCTCCTTGTCCTGCAGCTTCTTGATGTCCTTGACGAGGATGTAGCACTCGCCCTGCTTCGCAGCTACGTAAGCCTGCAGGTGCAAGGGATCTTGGTTGAGGGCGATGAGGTCTTTGTTGCAGAGCAGCTTCAACGACTCGGGACGAATCTTGGCCATATCGCAGCCGATGAGCAAGGGCGAACTCATGATGCACCACATGCCGAAGTGCGTCTCATCCTCAGTTTGCGTCATCGAACGACCCACCTCGAGCATATCCATATCATTGTAGTGGCCATCGTGGCAAAAAGCACTCAGGTAGAGGTTCTCAGCCAGGATGCCTTTGACGCTCTTCCAGGCATCGTAGATATCGCCCGTTGTACGCCAAGAGTCGGCTACGCTGGCACTCCATGTTCCAGGGTAAGCCCAGCGGCACATATTATAGACAATGCCGGGTTTGCCGCAGTTCTTGATGGCATTCGAGATCTTGGTATACTGAGCTTGCTCATCGAGTTTCATGTGAGCGCCACCGCAGTAGTCGACTTTGATGAAGTCGAAATCCCAATCGATGAAATAGAGGTGACAGTCCTGGTCTTCGTGGCCAGCAAAGCCTACGCCTAAACCCCAAGCGTGACGGTTGCCCGAACCGCATGTATTGTCGCCTGCATCGCTGTAGATACCAGCTTTCAGGCCAAGGCTGTGGATGTAGTCGACCAGCGGACGCATGCCATGAGGGAACAACTTCGTGTTCAGACGCAGGTGTCCATCCTCGCCGCGGCCATCCCAATAGCCGTCGTCGATGTTGACGAACTGATAGCCAGCAGCCTGCAAGCCCGAATTGTGCATGGCATCAGCCTGCTGCCTGATGAGATTCTCATTGATGTTGAGGGCGAATGTGTTCCAAGAACTCCAACCCATCGTAGGTGTACGCTGGGCCATTGCTGCCGTCGCAACGGAGAGCAGCATCAGAAGAAAGAATTTACGCATACTTGTAATTATTGTCAGTTATTAGTTGTCAGTAATAGGTTTTGCGCTCCAAAGTTAGCTATTATTTTGATAAACTCAGCATCTTTTCCAGATTATTTATTGTTTTTCTACATTTTTGCTATGGTTCTCGTTCCCGTTCCCGTTTTTTTCTGTATTTTTGCAGCCAAATAAACAATTAGACCCATGAATATCGCCATCTTTGTGTCGGGAAGCGGTTCCAACTGCGAGAACATCATCCGCTATTTCCAAGGTTCTGACAGCATCACTACGGCTCTCGTCGTGAGCAATCGCTCCGATGCCTATGCACTCGAACGAGCCAAGCGTCTGGGCGTTCCCTCGGTGGTAGTTCCTAAAGCACAGCTCAACGATCCCGCCATCATCTTACCCCTGCTGCAGGAGTACGGTATTGAGTTCATCGTCCTCGCCGGTTTTCTGCCCATGGTACCGGATTTCCTCATCGATGCCTTCCCACGCAGTATTGTCAACATTCATCCAGCCCTTTTGCCACGGCACGGTGGTAAGGGAATGTGGGGGCATCATGTTCACGAGGCCGTGAAGGCAGCTGGCGACACCGAGACGGGCATCACCATCCATTACGTCACACCCGTCTGCGATGGAGGAGAGATTATTGCTCAGTTCTCCACGCCCGTCGCGCCGGACGACACGCCCGAGACCATTGCCGATAAGGTGCACATCCTTGAGATGGCCCACTTCCCCAAGGTTTTGGAGCAATTGTGGAAAGAAAGAGAAGAGCAGAATCAATAGCTTATTCAAGGTGAGTATTGCCTAAGAGCGAGAATAAGAAGCCTTTCTTATGTGGCGTTGAATGATTTGTACCCCTAAAGCAATACACGACAATCGATAGAGCCGCAAGCCATGAAGGTATTGGTTGCCATAGACTCGTTCAAGGGTTGTATGACCTCAGCCGAAGCTAATGAAGCTGCTCGTCAGGGAATCCTTGAGAGGCTACCTCAGGCTCAGGTCATGATGCTCAAGATGAGCGATGGCGGCGAGGGATGGCTTGACGCATGCTATCGTCAGGGTGACGAAGTTGTCGAGACCATTGTTTCCGACCCTTTGTTTAGACCCACAAAAGCCCGCTACATCAAACGCGGAGATACTGCCGTCATAGAGATTGCAGAGGCGTGCGGGCTCAACTTGCTCAGGCCAGAAGAGCGCAATCCGCTCGTAGTCAGTAGCTATGGTGTAGGACAACTCATCGCCGATGCACTTCGACGAGGTTGCAAACATTTCATTGTCGGACTTGGCGGAAGTGGAACGAGCGATGCCGGACTAGGAATGATGGAGGCCTTAAAAAACACTTCCATCCCAGAAGAGACTCATTTTGTTATCGCCACAGACGTCGACAACCCGCTCTTCGGCCCCAACGGAGCGGCCGTAGTTTTCGGACCGCAAAAGGGAGCTACACCCGAGATGGTCGAGGAACTCGACAGACAGGCGCGCTTGTTCGCCGAAAAATCAGCGAAGCAAATGCAAACTGACAAGTCTATGGAACCCGGAGCAGGCGCAGCTGGAGGGTTAGGGTATACTTTCATGCAGTTCTTAAACGCTGAGCGACGAAGTGGAATAGAGTTGTTATTCGATATGAAGGACTTCGACAGCATCCTTGCCAATGCTGACCTCGTCATCACTGGCGAAGGACACGCCGACAGACAGACGCTTATGGGCAAGGCGCCTGTGGGTGTTCTCAACAAGGCGAAAGCGCAAGGTGTGCCTGTCGTGCTCCTCGCCGGTCAGGTTGACGACCGCGAAGCTTTGTTGCAAGCAGGTTTCGCTGATGTTGTGTGCATCAACGAAAAAGGCCTCTCACTTGAGGAGGCCATGAAAAACAATGTAGCATTTAACCATATCAAGGATGCTTTACGGTTTAAGGTTCCCATGTGAACCTTTGCATATCAACACAACCATTTTCCTTGATGTGCACGCCCTCAGACATCAGCAGAATCGCTTGCTGGTGCCAACCAGGCACCGTCCGACCAACGCTGTTCACCACCCGATGACAAGGCAATCCCAACACTAACGGTGCCTCCTTCATCGCACGCCCGACGGCTCGCGAGTGATTAGGCCAACCTGCCAGTTCTGCCACTCTCCCATAGGACAGCACCCGCCCTGCAGGTATCTGCCTAACGATGTCGTACACTTCAGCAAGGAAGGCGGCTCGATTAAAGACCATAGGCTCCTATTTGATGAGGATAGGCTGTAACATTTCGCCACTTTCAGGCACAAAGTCAAGGCCAAGAACTTTGGCGATGGTGGCAGCGAATTGTTTGGTATAGAAGGGACCGTTTTCTACCGTTTCTCCTAAAGGCTTAATGCCCTTGCCAAAGGCCATAAACCAAGTGGCCTCTGAACCCTTCGTACTACTTCCATGTCCGCCCCATTCATTGCCGAAACCGCGTCCGTGGTCGCAAGTGATAAGGTATGTCGTCTTGCCACGATAGAAGCGGTCTGCCTCGCAGGCCTCGTAGAGGTCACGAATGAAGGCATCCGTGTAGTGGGTGGCATCAAGGTAGAGGTTATAGTTACGTGCGTGGGCCCACTCATCGGTATCGCCGAATGAAATCCACATGACCTTGGGGTGCTCGTTCTTCAACGTCTCCATGGCATAAGCATAGGTAAAAGCATCGAAATGCTCGGATCGCCAATAGTGGGGCATGCCTGCCAGCATACGGTCAATCAGCTTCAAACGTGCCGTCTGCTTCTTGGCCACGTTCGATTCGTAGGATACACTGGCGGGAATGCCTGCCGCCTCATTGTGGATAGCGAAACGCGTGGACTTCCACGAGCCATACATCACCACACTGCCTGCATAACGTTTGTCGGTGTTGGCAACTTCTAAGACGTTGAGATGCGGATTGTCAACGGGATCGTTGCCCCTAATGGTCTCATCCACCATACCCGTCATCATCTCGGAGTAGCCGGGATAGGAGATATTCGTTTTGTTGGCCACGCGCATCACACTATTCTTGTTTCGATTGCCAACAAGAAAACCCTGCTTGGCGATTGTGTTCCACACAAAGGGCATCAGCACCTCACGTCGCTGCTCGGGCGTGTCGCGCCAGAAGTTGCGGCATAGCTCGGCCGTGTCGCGCACCTGCTTGGCATCACGGATGAGCACTTCGTCAGCACCCGTGAACACCTCCTGCCAACGCAGGCCATCAATGGTAATGATGATGAGCCGCGTGTCGTCCTTACCTTTGGCTAAAGCCAACAATGGCAACAAAATGAAGAGAGAAAAAAGGAATCGTTTCATAGCTTTCTATTGTTTCGGAACTCTTTAGCCTTTCGGCAGATGCGAAGTCATTTGACAAACATCAAATGAAAAAAAAGATTGACGAGCTGAATGTCAACTCGTCAATCTTCATTCTTTTACTCAGCGCGGAAGCAGTCGAGGGTGGATGGAACGAAGTTGCGGATGTAAGCAGCCTTTCCTGCAACGTCCTCCTCGGTCATGCCAACATAAACGACAGCACTCTTCTCGAAAAGCTCGGGAGCTTTGGCTGCATCGCGAATGATGAGCAACGACATCACGAGTTCGGCAGTCATGTCGTACAGACGGCGCGAGAGGAAGTCGATGGCATCCTGATTGTCGAGAGCCTTGACGGTCGCAAGTGCTTCCTCGTAGACGGGGATGAGCGCTTCAACGCGAGCTTTCAAGGATGCATTAGCCTCTTCAGGGAGTTCGGCAATCATCTCCTTGATGTTTGCGAGCATAGTGCCATTAATGATGTAACGAATGGCAGCGACGACTTGCAGTTGGGTGGTTCCCTCGTAGATCGAGAAGATGCGAGCGTCGCGATAGAGGCGCTGGCTCTTGTACTCCATGATGAAGCCACTACCGCCGTGGATGGAGATGGCGTCGTAGGCGTTCTGGTTGGCGTACTCAGAGTTCATACCCTTGGCCAGAGGCGTGAAGGCATCGGCCAAACGCTGATACTTCTTCAATTCCTGCTTCTCCTCGGGTGAGAGTTTGCGGTCACGCTCTATGTCCTCAAGGCACTTGTAGACATCGACGTAAGCAGCCGTCTGATAAAGCAGCGAGCGGCCAGCATCGAGTTTGGCCTTCATACGGCTCAGCATGTCGAAGACTGCGGGGAAGTGGATAATCTTGTCGCCGAACTGCTGGCGCTCACGGGCGTAAGCAAGACCTTCGTTGTAAGCTTCCTGTTCTACGCCAACGCTCTGTGCTGCGATGCCGAGGCGTGCGCCGTTCATGAGGGCCATTACGTACTTGATGAGTCCAAGACGTGTGCTGCCGCAGAGTTCTGCGCGCGCGTTCTTATAAGTAAGTTCGCAGGTAGGCGAGCCGTGGATGCCGAGTTTGTGCTCGATATGGCGCACTTTAACTCCGCCCTGACGCTTGTCGTAGATGAACATCGAGAGACCACGGCCATCCTTTGTGCCCTCCTCAGAGCGAGCCAGCACAAGGTGGATGTCGGAGTCGCCATTGGTAATGAAGCGCTTGACGCCGTTCAAGAGCCAGCAGCCTTCCTCCTCGGAATAAGTAGCCTTGAGCATCACACGCTGCAAGTCGCTTCCAGCATCAGGCTCAGTGAGGTCCATAGACATCGTTTCGCCCGCGCAGATGCGAGGAATGTACTTCTGGCGCTGCTCCTCGGAACCGAACTCATAGAGCGTGTCGATGCACGACTGCAGGCTCCAGATGTTCTGGAAACCGGCATCGGCAGCAGAGATGACTTCGCTGAGCATCGAGAAGACGATGTTTGGGAGGTTCAGACCGCCGTAGCGGCGAGGCATACTGACACCCCAAAGACCCGCCTTACGCGTAGCATCGAGGTTCTCAAAGGTCTTGGAGGCATAAATCATGCGTCCGTTCTCGAGGTGCGGTCCTTCGAGGTCTACGTCCTCGGCGTTCGGTTCGATGATGTTGGCTGCAACATCTCCTGTGATGTCGAGAATCGCCTTGTAGTTCTCGATGGCATCACCCAGGTCAACAGGGGCGTAATCGTATTCTGTCGCATCAGCGAAACCTTTTTCCTTCAGCTCGACGATACGATCCATCAGGGGGTGGTTCAAGTAGAACCCGATCTCAGGATGATCGCTATAATAATTTGCCATAATTATTCTTTGTTTTTATCCAGGTCTATCCATACTCTGTAGAATGCAATAGAAAAATAAATTGCAATAACCTCATTGAGAACTCTTCTCCATGTGGCCTTATTGGGATCGAGTGACAACCAAACAGATGCGATGACTAAAGCAGCGTACAGTAGCAGGAATAGAACTTGTTTCTTCATTTTACTTTGAGTTCTGCTTGTAGTACTTAATCAACTTCGGTACGACCTCTTCCACAGTACCGACAATCACATAGTCTGCAATGCGGTTAATAGGAGCATCGGGATCGCTGTTGACGCTGATGATGATACCGGAATCCTGCATACCGGCGATATGCTGAATCTGTCCGGAGATACCGCAGGCGATATAGACCTTCGGATGCACGGTGACACCTGTCTGACCGATCTGACGGTCATGATCGCAGAAGCCTGCATCGACAGCAGCGCGAGAGCCACCTACTTCGCCATGCAGCACCTTGGCCAATTCGAAGAGCATGTCGAAACCTTCCTTCGAACCCATACCGTAACCGCCGGCGACGACGATAGGCGCACCCTTGAGGTTATGCTTAGCTGCCTCTACATGGTGGTCAAGGACTTTCACCACGTATGCCTCGGGAGAAACATACTTGCTTACCTCGGGATAGACAACTTCCTTGCGGCACTCGCCTTCATAGACGGCCTTCTGCATCACGCCACTGCGGACAGTTGCCATCTGCGGACGATGCTCGGGGTTGACGATGGTGGCGACGATGTTACCGCCAAAGGCTGGACGGATCTGATAGAGCAAATCCTTGAAGACCTTATTATTCTTCTTGTCCTCATACTCGCCAATCTCCAACTCCGTGCAGTCGGCAGTGAGACCACTGGTGAGGGACGACGAGACACGGGGACCGAGGTCGCGACCGATGACCGTGGCGCCCATCAAGCAGATCTGCGGCTGCTCTTCCTTAAAGAGGTTGACGAGGATGTCCGTATGGGGAGCCGAGGTGTAGGGGAACAGACCTTCGCCATCGAAAACGAAGAGTTTATCGACGCCGTAGGGCAGAATCTGCTCCTCGACCTTGCCCTTAATACCAGTGCCGGCAACAACAGCGTGGAGCTCAACCTTCAGTTCATTGGCGAGCTTGCGACCCTTGGTCAACAACTCCTGAGATACTTCCTGTACCAGAGTACCTTCTATTTCGCAATATACAAATACGTTATTCATATCTCTTATCCAATGATTTTCTCTTCCAACAATTCTTTGATCATTCCTTCGATGTCAGCATCAGAAGCCGTCAAAGTCTTCGACTCCTTCGCCTGGAACGCAATATTCTTGATGGCTTTCACCTTAGTAGGTGAACCTGCAAGACCGCACTGGGCGGGGTCGCCGTCCACATCGGCCACACTCCACTGGTTGAGAGTCAAGTAGGGGCGCTCCTCGTAAAGGTTGTCGTAGGGCGTGCCCTCGGCGGGGCGTTCCATTGGGCAAGTGGCGCGCTTGTACTTCATCACCAACTTGGCGTTCTGAGGACGGCAGGGAGCAGCGCTTCCGTTCACGGTAATGACGACGGGCAGGGGAGCCTCAACGGTCTCAACACCACCATCGATTACACGCTTGATGGTAGCCTTGCCTTCCTTCACCGAAAGAACTTCCTCGGCGTAGGTCACCTGATTCAAGCCCAACTTCTGAGCTACCTGAGGACCCACCTGAGCCGTATCGCCGTCGATAGCCTGGCGACCGCCAATGACAATATCCACGTCGCCAATCTTCTTGATGGCGGTGGCAAGAGCATAAGAGGTGGCGAGGGTATCGGCACCTGCGAAAAGGCGGTCGGTGAGCAACCAACCGGTGTCAGCACCGCGGTAGAGGCCCTGACGAATAATCTCACCGGCTCGGGGAGGACCCATAGTGAGCACACCCACCGTAGAGCCGGGGTTCTGTTCCTTCAAACGCAGCGCCTGTTCAAGGGCGTTGAGGTCTTCGGGATTAAAAATTGCGGGCAAAGCAGAGCGGTTGACAGTGCCTTCGGCTGTCATCGCATCCTTGCCTACATTACGGGTGTCTGGCACTTGCTTGGCCAGCACAACGATTTTTAATGCCATATCTGATTCGTTTAACGTTTAAGCGTTTGTTGTTTAGCGGCCGCAAAGATACGCATTTTTTTTGGAATAGCCAAAAAACAACGGATAATAATGCCAAACAGACCTTTTATCATACACAAGCCGGCCCATCCGACCTCCCGCTTAGAGCGAAGATATCCTCAGCACGCCAGGTACAGTCCTTTAGCCTGTAGGGTATAGTCCTTTCGTGCCGAAGGAATAGTCGCTCAGCACGCAGCATATAGTCGCTCCGTAGCATGCGACCATTGCTGCAGCTAAAAGCAATGAGGGAGACGAAGGCAGGAAATCAGAAAGAAAAGTAGATTTTCTTTGGCGATTCAACCAAAAGAGTTTATCTTTGCAGCTGAAAATAATCAAAACATACAGACATATAGACTATGAAACGAACGATAGTTATGCTGGCCATGGCTACTTTCATGCTCCACAGCGCCAACGCCCAACAAACGGAATTCAAACCGATGGACGATGTGAACAAGGTCGTCGACTTAACCCTAGACTCTTTGGAGAAGGTGAAGACCGCACGCCCTGAGGCAGGCAGCAGCCGCAAGGGGGCGAACCCCGTGCTCTTCCTTGTGGGCAACTCCACTATGCGCACAGGCACCAAGGGCAATGGCGACAACGGCCAGTGGGGCTGGGGATTCTATGAGCACCGATACTTCGACGAGTCGAAAATCACAGTTGAGAATCAGGCGCTCGGCGGTACCAGTTCGCGAACGTTCTACAACCAACTGTGGCCGGACGTGAAGAAGGGCATACGTCCAGGCGATTGGGTCATCATCGAATTAGGGCACAATGACAACGGGCCCTTCGACAGTGGGCGCTGCCGCGCCACGATTCGTGGCATCTCGGCGACCGACTCACTCGTGGTGACACTGAAAGACGGCCCCAACAAAGGGAAAACGGAAACTGTTTGGAGCTATGGCGAGTATATGCGGAAATTCGTGCGAGAAACAAGAGCCTTGGGTGCACATCCCATCTTGATGAGTCTTACGCCGAGAAAGAGGCAGGCGACCCCTGGGGGAGCATGGGAGCCCGTGCGCGTAAACGAGAATTTCGGTCTGTGGGCCAAGCAGATAGCCGAAGAAATGAACGTGCCGTTTGTTGACTTGAACGAGATTTCAGCAAACAAGTACGAGAAGATGAGCTCATGGAAGATCAACTACCATTTCTACCTCGACAACATCCATACATCCAAGTTCGGCGCCGAGCACAACGCTCGATGTGCTGCCGAAGGATTAATGGCCTGCTCTCACCCCGAACTCGCACCGCTGAAGGCGATGATGACAAACCTGTCACTTCCCACAACTGGTGTGAAGCGCGAAAAGGGAAAGCCTGTAGTGTTCATCACCGGCGACTCAACCGTGAAGAATACGGACAGAGACTCTACAGGCATGTGGGGATGGGGGTCGCAAGCTTGGCGCACTTTCGATGAAGAAAAGATCACCTACATCAACTGCGCTCAGGCTGGTCGCTCATGCCGCACTTTTATCCGCGAAGGGCGATGGGAGAAGGTCTACAACGACCTGCAGGCGGGCGATTTCGTGCTCATCCAATTCGGACATAATGATATCGGCGAGCTCCATCGGGGCAAACACCGCGGTGAGATTCCGGGGACGGCCGACACAAGTTGCGTCAGTCGAGTAGTCTTGCAGGATGAGGCTTACAATGAGGTCGTTTACTCATTCGGCTGGTATCTGAAGAAGATGATTGATGACTGCCGCGAGAAAGGGGCAACACCTATTCTTGTCAGCCTCACCCCTCGCAACGAATGGCCTGACGGACAGCATATCGAGCGCCGCAATGACTCCTATGGCAAGTGGTATCGCGAGGTAGCTGCCGAAACGGGCTGCGAACTGGTCGACCTGCACAACATCACCGCCGATGCGCTCGATGGAATCGGAAAGGAATCCACGAAAGAATATTACAATAAGGACCATACGCATACCTCGTTGCGTGGAGCCCGCCTAAATGCCCTTGGCATCGCCATCGGATTGCGCCGCAACGGCAGCCCATTGGCCAAGTACTTGAAGTGATCAGAGGCCAATCATGACGCCATTTCGCTGTTGATGGTTACTTAAATGCCCATCAACACAATAAAAAGAGCTTGCGCGCGTTATTAATAAAGATATACGCGCAAGAACTATGATAGAATACATCCGCGGCTCCATCGCCGAACTCTCCCCCACTCTAGCCGTGCTGGACGCCAATGGCGTCGGCTATGGCTTGAGTATCAGTCTGAACACCTATACTGCCATCCAAGGTCTGCATGGCGACGTTAAACTCTATGCTTACGAATCCATCCGCGAAGATGCCTACCAGCTGTGGGGCTTCGCCACGAAGGTAGAGCGTGAGTTGTTTGTGCTGCTGACGAGCGTTAGTGGTGTGGGTGGCCAGTCTGCACGCGTCATCCTCTCATCAATGACGCCTGCTGAGTTGTGCGATGCCATCAGCCGTGGCGATGAGCGACTACTGAAATCGGCCAAAGGCGTCGGCGGCAAGACGGCGCAGCGCATCATCGTCGAGCTGAAGGACAAGATTGTTGCTCTCGGAATTGACGCCGCTGCTGGCGCTCCCTCTTCGCAACCCATGAGCCCCGCCAACAAGGAGGTGCAGGATGAGGCCGTAGCCGCACTCGTGATGCTCGGCTTCTCGCCCGCCCCATCGCAGAAGGCTGTCATCGGAATCCTGCGTGCCGAACCCGATGCCAACGTGGAACGCGTCATCAAGTTGGCGCTGAAGATGCTGTAAGAAAGAGCAAAAAGTCGCTCTCCCAGCCTTCCGTAGAGCCATGTCCTAAAAAGAATCAAAGCCCCTTGAGAAAACTCTTTGCATATAGTATATTGTTGCTGACAGCAATCATCTTTGCTGCCAGCAATGCCGTGCTGTCTGCAAAGGTGTCCCCTCCTATCCTTTCGGGCGAATCTTCTCCTGCTTGGGCAGAGCCTGCTGCTGCTGACAGCCTCCGTACTACCCCACAGAAGACTGTTCCCGAGACCGTCGAGGACCTGGACACTGCTGCTGTCTCCATCCGCCTACCCGACAACCTTAAGCAGGTGACCGAGATGGACTCGCTGACTGGCAACTACCGTGTCGGCATGAAGTTGGGTACAGGCGGTTACCTGAATACGCCCATTCTGATGACACCCGAGGAGTATCAGCAGTGGAGCCTGCATCGTTCCATGCAAAGCTACTACCGCGAGAAGAACCGACAGGAATACGATAGCGAAGGAAAGAGTAAGTTCGACTTCACCGACATCAACTTCGACCTTGGACCTGCCGAGAAGATCTTCGGCCCTGGCGGCGTCAGCATCAAGACGCAAGGCTCAGCCGACCTGAAGATGGGTGGTAACCTCAAGAAAATCAACAACCCATCGCTCGCAGCTAACCGCAGAAAGACTTTCGGTTTTGACTTCGACGAGAAGATTAACCTTTCGGTCACAGGTAAAGTGGGCGACAAGGTGAACATGAAGATCAACTACAACACGGAAGCCACCATGGAAGTAGATGGTCAGCAAATGAAGTTGAAATACGATGGCAAGGAGGACGAGATCGTGAAGTTGGTGGAAGCCGGCAACGTCTCGATGCCCTCCAACTCCACGCTCATCCATGGCGTGTCGAGCCTGTTCGGTTTACGCACCGACCTGCAGTTTGGTAAACTGAAGTTGCAGACGGTGGTCAGTCAGAAGAAATCAGCCTCAAAGAGCGTCAGTTCTAAGGGCGGCACACAGACCACGAACTACGAGATCTCGGCCGTCGACTACGAGGAGAACCGCCACTTCTGGCTATCGCATTACTTCCGCGACAACTACGACCGCTGGATGCGTACGCTTCCCACTATTGCCAGTGGCATCACCCTGAAGCGCGTGGAATTGTGGGTGACCAACAAATCGGCTTCAACGCAGAACAATCGTAACCTCATCGCCTTTACCGACCTGGGTGAGGCTCAGCACATCAGCAACCCCAATTGGAGCGGCACCACCTCCAACCAACCTCAGAACCGTGCCAACGACCTCTATCAGACCATCATCGACCAGTGTCCTGACGCACGAGATATCAGTAAGGCCACTAATACACTCGACGCCATTCCCGATTTCGACGGCGGTACCGACTACGAGAAACTGCAATCAGCGCGACTGTTGTCGTCGTCGGAGTACACCCTCAACACGGCCCTCGGCTACGTCTCACTTAACTTCCAATTAGAGCCTGACGAGGTGCTGGCCGTGGCTTTCGAGTACACGCTGGGCGGGCAGACCTTCCAAGTGGGTGAGTTCGCCAGCGACCTGACCGACAACAAGCAGTGCCTATACGTGAAGGCCATCAAGAGTACCACCAGCTCGCCGGCAATGGGCAACTGGCCCTTGATGATGAAGAACATCTACTCACTCGGAGCCACCTCCACGCAGCGCGAGAAATTCCGCCTCGACGTGAAATTCCAGAACGACACGGCGGGCGTCTATCAGACCTATCTGCCCGAGGCCAACCTGAAGGCGACACCGCTGTTGCGCGCCATGAACCTGGACCGCTTAGACAACAACAACCGCGCTAATTCCGATGGACAGTTCGACTATGTCGAAGGTTTCACCATCTCCAAGGGACGCATCATCTTCCCCGTAGCTGAACCCTTTGGCGACCACCTGCGCCGCTGGATAGGCAACAATGCCATTGCCGACAAATACTGCTTCGATGCGCTCTACGACTCCACCAAGACCATCGCCAAGCAGATGGCCGAGCAGAACAAGTTCCTGCTTAGCGGTCGCTACAAAGGTACGAACGGCGCAGAGATTGACCTCGGTGCCACCAATATTGCCCAAGGGTCGGTGGTCGTCACTGCTGGCGGTGTCACGCTGACAGAGAATGTCGACTACCGCGTGGACTATACAATGGGTATGGTCTATATCCTCAACCAGAGCATCATTGACGCCGGCACAAAAATCAACGCAAGCGTCGAATCGAACGAAACTTATGGCATGCAACGCAAGACGATGCTGGGCGTCAACTGGGATTATGAGTTCTCCAAGAACTTCGTTCTGGGTGGTACCTTCCAATTCCTTAACGAACAGCCACTGACGACCAAAGTGAACATGGGCGAAGAGCCCTTGAAGAACACGCTTTGGGGTCTGCACATGGATTGGAAGAAAGAGGCACAATGGCTGACCAATGCATTGAACGCCATCCCCCTACTCCATTTTACCGCGCCCTCGCAGATTGCTTTCAGCGCCGATTTCGCCCAACTGATTGCCGGACAAAACCATAAGATACAAGGCGGAGCCTCCTACATGGACGACTTCGAGAACACCAAGGTACGACAGAGCATCTCGCAACCGCAAGCATGGATGCTCTCCTCGGTGCCAACGCCCTTCGAAGGCTCGCGACTGACCGACGACGTGCGCAGTGGCTTCCAGCGCGCACGCCTCGCCTGGTACTATATTGATCCTATCTTCACGCGACGTAGCAGTTCGCTCACCCCCGCTCACATCAAGAGCGACCTCAACCAACTCTCCAACCACTACGTCCGAGAGGTGTTTGAGCGCGACCTCTACCCCAACAAGAAACAGAACTCCTACACCGAAGCTGCATCGCTTAACGTGTTGAACCTTGCCTATTATCCTTCAGAACGAGGAGCCTACAACCTCAACCCCAACCTCGACCAGCGCGGTCGGTTGCTGAACCCGAAGGAGAACTGGGGCGGTATGATGCGTAAGATGGACAACCCGGATTTCGAGGCACAGAACTTCGAATACATCGAATTTTGGATGCTCGACCCCTTCATCTACACGGGCGACGACCAGAGCTACGGCGGCGAACTCTATATCGACCTCGGCGAGGTTAGTGAGGACGTGCTCAAGGACGGCAAGAAGTTCTACGAGAGCGGACTGCCTATTGACGACAATACGACCTACTACACCACAACCGCCTGGGGACGCGTGCCTACCAGTTCCAGCGTCACCTATGCTTTTAATAATGAAGGAGGCGCGCGCGCACGTCAGGATGTCGGTCTGAACGGTCTCAACAGCGAGCAAGAGCGCACCTATGGTGCTTACGCCGAGTACCTCACTGCCATCCAAGGGAAAGTGTCGCCCGAGGTATTCGACAGCATCTGGGCAGACCCCGCTGGCGATGACTACCACTACTACCGTGGCTCGGATTTCGACCGCGACCGCGTGAGCATCCTCGACCGCTACAAGCGTATCAATCTGCCTGAAGGCAACTCGCCCGACACCGAGAACTCGCCCGAGAGCTACGAGACGGCCTACAAGACAACGCCTGACGTGGAGGATATCAATCAAGACTACACCCTCAACGAGTACGAGAAATATTTCCAATACCACGTCAGCATACACCCAGGCGACACCATTGTCGGACGCAACTTCATCTCTGACATTCGTCACATCACAGCATCGCTGCGCAACGGCAACAAGGAACCCGAGCGATGGTTCCAGTTCCGCATACCTCTCGAGGAATTCGAGCGCGCCGTAGGTGGCATCACGGATTTCACCTCCATCCGCTTTATCCGTATGTACATGACAGGCTTCGAGAAGCCCATCATCCTGCGTTTCGCCACCCTCGACCTCGTCCAAGCCGACTGGCGCAGCTACGAACAAAGCCTTTACAACGGTTCATCGTCCTCAACGACTGGTTCGCTCGAGGTGGGCGCCGTGAACATCGAGGAGAACAACGAGAAACTACCTGTCAACTACGTACTGCCGCCGGGCATTAGCCGTGTGACCGACCCCAACCAGAGCCAACTCGTGGAGTCGAACGAGCAGGCACTCTCACTCATCGCCAAGAACCTCTCACCTGGTGACGCACGCGCTGTCTTCAAGAACTGCCACTACGACATGCGACAGTACAAGCACCTGCAGATGTTTGTTCACGCCAATGCCCTTGCCAACGACGTCACCGACCTGCGCGACGGCGAGACAGCGGTCTTTATCCGTTTGGGCTCCGACTATAAGAGCAACTACTACGAATACGAGATTCCGTTGACGCTGACACCTGAGCGCTTCCCACTCTACGACCCCTACAGCCCCAACGACTGCCGCGCCGTATGGCCCGCCGAGAACATGCTCGACATTGATCTTACCAAATTCACCTCGCTCAAGAAGAACCGCAACCGCGAGAAGAGCCTCGGCAACGCCAGTTTCAACCAAGAGTTCAGCGACTTCGACAGCGACCGCCCCAGCAACCGCATCACGGTCATGGGTAACCCAACACTTGGTGAAGTGAAGACCATCATGATCGGCGTCCGCAACAACGGCCGCACAGTCAAGAGCGTCGAGGTATGGGCTAACGAGTTGCGCCTGCAGGAGTTCTCCAACGAAGGCGGTTGGGCTGCTCAGGCTGCGCTGAACATACAACTCTCCGACCTCGGTTCGGTCAACGTACAAGGTCACTACGAGAAGGCCGGCTTCGGAGGCATCGAACAGAGCGTGAGCGAACGTTCAGACGACAACACGTTCGACTACACCATCACCACACAGATGGACCTGGGCAAGCTGTTGCCGCCTAAGGCCAAGGTGAACATGCCGCTCTACTACAGCTACGCTCGCGAGACCATCAAACCGAAATACAATCCGCTCGACACGGACATGCTCCTGAGCGACGCCCTCGACGCAGCCACTACTCAGCACGAGAAGGATAGCATCACCAGCCTCACAACGCAAAAGCAGGTGACAAAGAACCTCTCGCTGAGCGGTGTCAAGGTGAATGTGCAGTCGCGCAAGCATCCCATGCCCTACGACCCCGCCAACTTCACGTTCAACTACAACCACACTCACACCTACAACACGGGCGAGACCACTGTCTACGAGCACGAGAAGACGTGGCGAGGCGGACTGAACTATAGTTGGACGCCCAACTGGAAGACGTGGGAGCCTTTCAAGAAGATCAAATCGAAGTCGAAATGGCTGGACCTCGTGAAAGCCCAGAACTTGAACTTTGCACCGCAGAGCATCACGTTCAGCACCGACATCGTACGTAACTACTACGAGATTCAGGAGCGCGATATGGACAACCTTGAGTCTCCCACAGCCATTCCCGTTCGTTGGACGCCTTCTTTCTTGTGGAATCGCGAGTTCAACCTACGATGGGATCTCACCAAGGCGCTCCACTTCACCTTCCAAAGCGGCACGCATGCCGAGATTGAAGAGCCTTACACGCCCGTCAACAAGGATCTCTATGCCGACAACTACAGCGCGTGGAAGGATAGCGTCATGCACAGCATCCGTGGTTTCGGTACCCCCCTCGATTACTCGCAGTCCTCGCAACTCTCCTATAAAGTACCGCTCGACAAGATTCCGGCCACCGACTGGATTGCCGTCGATGGGTCTTACCAAGGCACTTATGCTTGGAAGCGTGGAGCCGAGCTCGAAGACGGCAGTACGCTCGGCAACACCGTCAACACCCAGCGTACCATTAACCTCAACGGCAAGTTGAACATGGAGACGCTCTACAACCACTCCGCCTTCCTGAAGGATGCCAACAAGCGTTTCTCCACCTCTACCATTAAGAGCGAGGGAAAGAAGAAAGACCAAGAGAAGAAGAAGGAGCAAGAAGCTAAGAAGAAAGAAGAGGAGGCCAAGAAGAAAGCGCTCGCCGACGCTCAGAAGAAAGCTGCCGCTGGCGACAGTACGGCCCTCAAGGCACTCAACGATCCGACAAAGACCCAAACCAATGCCAAGGGTACGAGTGCTCAGAAGAAACAGGTGAAAGGCTTCGCCGGCGAAGTGGTGGTGCCCGACTCGGCTGTCGACCTCAAGCACGGGCAGAAGAGCAAGCGCATCATCGTCACCGCGAAGGATGAGAAAGGCAAGCCCTACGACATACGCTACAAACTTGTTGACGAGAACACCATTAAGATTCAGCCGTCCAAGGACCTTATCGCAGCGGCCAAGAAAGCTAAGAAGGAAAAGGAGAAAGCCTTGAAGGCTGCTGAGAAAGAAGTGGCAAAACGGCGTCAGGTCTTCCGCGACAGCCTCCTGGCGGCTACGCCCGACAGCCTCGTCCACGACAGCGCCACCCTCGCTTCCATCGAGAGTCTCACGCTGGCTTCCGTGACCATCCCCGATAGCATTCTCTCAGCGGGAACCGCCGACTCTGCAGCAGTCCTCGAGCCATTGAAGTTACGCGTCAACGTGGTTGCCAAGCCGAAACTCGAAGACGAGAAATGGTACCAGTGGACGCAAGCAGGAGCACGTTTCCTGATGATGCTGCGCAACGTAAGCGTAAGTTTCCGCAACACTTATGCCCTCGCGTTGCCTGGCTTCATGCCTAATGTAGGTGATATGCTTGGACAACGCAAACTCAGCGGCGTCATGAGCCCGGGTCTCGATTTCGCGTTCGGTCTTGTCGGCGACGACTACATTGAGACGGCGAAGGAGCGTAACTGGCTCCTCAGCAGAGATAGTGTGGCCACTCCTGCTACGACCAACGCAATGGAGGACGTACAGATCAAGGCTTCGCTCGAGCCTCTACCCGATTTGAAGATTGACCTCAACGCAAGCCGAACCGTCAACCGTGCCAAGAGCATACAATATATGTTTATCGGCAATCCTACAACACAGACGGGCTCGTTCAACATGACAACCATCAGCTTGCGCACTGCCTTCCAGAGCAAAGGAAACGCAGGCAACGGCTATGACAGTAAGGCTTTCCGTCGGTTCCAGGAATACCTGCCGCTCATCCAGCAACGCGTCGAAAGTCGCTACCTTGGAACGAAATACCCCGAGGCTACCGGCATGAGCGGGACGTTCAACCCCGAGAACGGAACGGTCGACCCGTATGGCAGCGACGTGATGATTCCCGCCTTCCTGGCTGCCTATACAGGCAAGCGTGCTGCATCGACACCGCTCGACATCTTCCCCTCGCTCTCGCGCATACTCCCCAACTGGAACCTGACCTACAAGGGACTCTCCAACCTCCCCTGGGTTCGTGACCACTTGAAGAGCGTCACCCTCACCCATGGCTACAAGAGCATCTATGCCGTTGGTTCGTACAATACCTATTCTTCGTGGATCCAATATATGGGTGGCAATGATATGGGTTATACCATGAATGCGACGACTGGACTCTTCGCTCCTTCGTCGATGTACGACATCTCTACCGTCAGCATCAACGAGGCCTTCTCGCCGCTGGCTGGCCTCAACGTGACCCTGCAGAACAACATGACGCTGAAGTTTGAGTACCGCAAGACGCGTGTGCTCACCCTCAGCATGACATCTGCCCAAATCAACGAGGCCAGTTCGGCAGACGTGGTCTTCGGATGGGGATATAAGATTGACGACTTCAAGATAGCACAACTCTTCTCGAAGAAGAGCAGCAGTCAGCGAGCATCGGATAAGAACCGTAAGAACTCGGCTCGTAACGCGGCCAATGACAACGCCGAAACAACCAATAACAACCGCAACCAGAACAATCGCAACTCGGGGCGCAGCAACTTCGCCCACTCTCTGAACCTGCGCTTCGACTTCTCGTTCCGCAATCAAGATGCCATCACGCGAAACATCCAGACTTCTCTCTCCGAGGCCACCAGCGGCAACCGAGCCATCAAGACCAGCTTCGCCGCCGACTATGCCATGAGCCGCTACGTGACCTTCTCGCTTTACTATGACCGCCAGCGCAACGACCCGTTGCTCTCCACCTCATCCTATCCTACCATCACTCAGGACTTCGGTTTCAACCTCAAGTTCACCCTTACCCGTTAAGACGCCATCACCCTCTCTTAGCAAGGCCATATTACCCGTTTTGCCTACTACTTCCTTCTCAACATCGAACACAGCCGCTGTGTCCGATGTGCCGACGTCGGTCCTTGAAGCCAACCCCGCTCTTATTCTAAATCAAAAAAGGGTGTAAAAGCAAAATTATTCTGCTTTCTGCTCGCCCATTTCATTTTTATTGCCTATCTTTGCACCGCCTTTCGAGAGAAAGGGATGAGAGACACTCATGACCTGTGACAGTTATCCTCATGATACCAGTTTATCGAGACTTACATTATTCAAGATTATACAACTGATTTGACAACGAATTTGCTATGGAATTGGACATCCTGACGGCTATTTCCCCCATCGACGGTCGCTACAGACAGAAAACAGAATCCTTAGATCGTTTTTTCTCTGAATATGCGCTCATCCGCTACAGAGTACGCGTGGAAATCGAGTATTTCATCACGCTTTGTGAGTTGCCCCTACCGCAGCTCGCTTCATTCCCAACAGAGTTATTCCCCCGCCTTCGCAGCATCTACGAGAACTTCTCGGAGGCTGATGCTTCGCGCGTCAAGGACATTGAGAGCGTGACCAACCACGACGTCAAAGCCGTCGAATACTTCATCAAAGAACAGTTCGACGCCATCGGCGGTCTCGAGGCTTACAAGGAGTTCATCCATTTCGGTCTCACCTCACAGGACATCAACAACACCAGCGTACCTCTCTCCATCAAGGAGGCCCTCGACGAGGCCTACTATCCCCTCCTCGAAAAGCTTATCGCCACGCTGACCCAGATGGCCAACGAATGGGCCGATATCGCCATGCTCGCCAAGACCCATGGTCAGCCCGCCTCGCCCACTCGTCTGGGCAAGGAACTGATGGTCTTCGTCTATCGCCTGCAGCGGCAGCTCGACCTCCTGCGTGCATGCCCCATTACGGCTAAGTTCGGCGGCGCCACTGGCAACTACAATGCTCATCACGTGGCTTATCCGCAGATGGATTGGCGCCAGTTTGGCAACACGTTTGTCAGCGAGAAACTCGGACTCGAGCGCGAACAATGGACGACGCAGATCTCCAACTACGACTGCCTCGGCGCTCTCTTCGATGCCCTCCGCCGCATCAATACGATTATGGCTGACCTCGATCGCGACATCTGGCAGTACATCTCAATGGGTTACTTCCGTCAGCGCGTCAAGGCTGGCGAGGTGGGTTCCAGCGCAATGCCTCATAAGGTGAACCCCATCGACTTCGAGAACTCCGAGGGTAACCTGGGAATGGCCAATGCCATCTTTATCCACCTCGCACAGAAGTTGCCCATCAGCCGCTTGCAGCGCGACCTCACCGACAGCACAGTGCTCCGTAACGTAGGCGTTCCCTTGGGACATACCCTCATCGCCATCCAGAGCACTCTCAAGGGACTCGGCAAACTGCTCCTCAACGAGGAAGCTCTGCACGCCGACCTCGAGCAGAACTGGGCGGTTGTGGCCGAAGCCATCCAGACCATCCTTCGTCGCGAAGGCTATCCCAACCCTTACGAGGCATTGAAGGCCCTCACCCGCACGGGGGCGGCCATCAGCCACGAAAGCATCGCCAACTTCATCGAGACGCTGAACGTCGACGAAAGCGTCAAGGCCGAACTCCGGCGGATTACTCCCTGGAACTATACAGGTATTTAAACCCACTATTACACATTACACTTCACTTTTATTTTACAGAGAACAATGGAAAACAATGACGAAAAATGGCGCGAGAACTTCGCCGCCAACGAGGGAACAGAAGGAAACCGTGAAGGTTTCAATCCCTCAGCCAACAGAGAACAGAATCGCAGCTATGGACAGGGACGCACACCACGACCCCGAATCCAACGCCCCGTCTACGGCAGTAGTGCCGACGGTGAGCGACGCACCTATCGTCCCCGCTACGACGCGAATGGCAATGCCGTCGAGGAAGGACAGGAGAACCATGGTTATCAGCCCCGTGCTTATCAACCCCGTCAGGGTTATCAGCGCGAAGGCGGCTATCAGCCCCGTCAGGGTTACCAGCGTGAAGGCGGCTATCAGCCTCGCCAGGGTTACCAGCGCGAAGGCGGCTATCAGCCCCGTCAGGGCTATCAGCGCGAAGGCGGTTATCAGCCCCGCCAGAACTTCAACCGCGAGGGAGGCTATCAGCCCCGCCAGAACTTCAACCGCGAGGGCGGTTATCAGCCCCGCCAGAATTTCCAGGGCGGCTACCAGCGCGAAGGTGGCTTCGGTCAGCGTGGTGGTTTCCAGCAGCGCGGCGGCTTCGGCGGTCAGCGCGGTGGTTTCCAGCAGCGTGGCGGTTTCCAGCAGCGCGGCGGCTTCGGCGGTCAGCGCAAGCAGCGCACACCCGGCTACAACCCCAATGCGAAATACAGTTTCAAGAAGCGCATCGAATACTCCGAGGCTCACATCGACCCCGAAGCACCTATTCGTCTGAACAAGTTCCTCGCTAATGCTGGCGTTTGCTCGCGTCGCGAGGCCGACACATTCATCCAGGCTGGTGTTGTCAGCGTGAATGGCGTAGTCGTCACCGAACTCGGAACGAAAGTGAAACGCTCCGATGAGGTCAAGTTCCACGATCAGCCCGTCCGCATCGAGAAGAAGGTCTACGTGCTCCTCAACAAGCCGAAGGATTACGTCACCACTAGCGACGATCCCCAGAACCGCAAGACGGTTATGGATCTCGTCAAGGGTGCTTGCGATGAGCGCATCTACCCCGTTGGTCGCCTCGACCGCAACACTACGGGTGTGCTCCTCCTGACCAACGATGGCGAGCTGGCCTCTAAGCTCACTCATCCGCAGTATCTCAAGAAGAAGATCTACCACGTCCACACCGACAAGAATGTCACAGCTGCCGACCTCCGTCAGATTGCTGAGGGCATCCAGCTCGATGATGGCGAGATCCACGCAGATGCCGTCGAATATGCCTCCGAGACCGACAAGAAGCAGGTGGGCATCGAGATCCACAGCGGCCGCAACCGCATCGTCCGTCGTATCTTCGAGCACCTCGGCTACAAGGTCACCAAACTCGACCGTGTCTTCTTCGCAGGTCTGACCAAGAAGAACCTCAAGCGCGGCGACTGGCGTTACCTCACCGAGCAAGAGGTCAACATGCTCCGCATGGGTGCATTTGAGTAAATTTATCTAGAGAGTCTAGAATATCTAGAGAATCTAGAATATCTAGAATATCTAGATCATCTAGACCATCTAGAAACTCTTGAATAAAACCTATCTATAATGAAAAGAACAAAAATAATCGATCTCCTTGCCGCCCAACCGGGGGGTGAGATTGTCTGCGCCAAAGGTTGGGTTCGCACGCGCCGCGGCTCCAAGAGCGTCTACTTCATCGCCCTAAACGATGGTTCCACCATCAAGAACATTCAGGTCGTCGCTGACGCCGAGAAGTTCGACGAGGAACTGATGAAGAACGTCACTACGGGTGCCTGCCTCAGCGTGGAAGGACAACTCGTGGAGAGTGTCGGCAGCGGACAGGCTGTCGAGATCCAAGCTACAAAAATCGAGGTCCTCGGCACCTGCGGCGCCGACTATCCCATGCAGAAGAAGGGGCAGAGCTTCGAGTATATGCGCCAGCACGCCCACATGCGTTTGCGCACCAACACCTTCGGTGCCATCATGCGCATCCGCCACAACATGGCGATGGCCATTCACACCTACTTCCACGAGCACGGCTTCTTCTATTTCCACACGCCTCTCATTACAGCCTCCGACTGCGAGGGCGCTGGCAACATGTTCCAAGTCACGACCAAGAACCTCTATGACCTGAAGAAGGACGAGAACGGCAAGATTATCTACGACGACGATTTCTTCGGACAGCAGACCTCGCTCACCGTGAGCGGACAGCTCGAAGGCGAACTCGGCGCTACGGCCCTTGGTGCCATCTACACCTTCGGTCCCACCTTCCGCGCAGAGAACAGCAACACGCCACGTCACTTGGCTGAGTTCTGGATGATTGAGCCCGAGGTCGCCTTCCTCGATCAAGAGGAACTCATGGACCTCGAGGAGGACTTCATCAAGTACTGCGTCCGTTGGGCTCTCGACAACTGCCAGGATGACCTCGAGTTCCTGAACAAGATGATCGACAAGACCCTCATCGAACGTCTTCAGGGCGTACTCAAGGAGGACTTCGTCCGTCTGCCTTACACCGAAGGCATTCGCATCCTTCAGGAAGCCATCAAGAATGGCCACAAGTTCGAGTTCCCCTGCAACTGGGGCGATGACCTGGCCAGCGAGCATGAGCGCTACCTCGTCGAGGAGCACTTCCGCAAGCCGGTCATCATGACCGACTATCCCTCTTCCATCAAGGCGTTCTACATGAAGCAGAACACGCCTCAGGGCGAGGGTTCCGTTGGCTACAAAGGCTCCGTAGCTCCCGGTCCTACGATGCAGGGCACCGATGTGCTCTTCCCCGCTATCGGCGAGATCATCGGCGGCAGCGTCCGTGAGGAGGACTTCGACAAACTGATGGCAGAGATCAACCACCGCCAGATGGACACGACGACACTCGACTGGTACCTCGACACCCGTCGCTGGGGCAGCTGCCCTCACGCTGGTTTCGGTCTTGGCTTCGAGCGCCTCATCCTCTTCGTGACAGGTATGCAGAACATCCGCGACGTGATTCCCTTCCCCCGCACGCCGAAGAACGCTGCGTTCTAAGGGACGCCACACGGATAAATCAGAACGAACAGGGACGCAGAAATTCTGCGTCCCTGTTCGTTTTGCTATCTCAAAGATGAAAATGACTTTTGTTAGCTCAAAGATGGATGAGCGACAATGCCTTATGCATCGCGCTCTATCAAGCAGACAGCATAGGCGCTGATGCCTTCCTCACGCCCTGTGAAGCCAAGGCGTTCGGTCGTGGTGGCCTTGATGCTCACGGCATCCACGTCAATGCCCATCACCTCCGCCAGACAGGCCTGCATAGCAGGAATATGCGGATTCAGTTTAGGCCGCTCGGCGCAAACGGTAGCATCGATATTGCCTACGCGATAGCCTTTCGTGGCAATGAGTTCAATGGTTTTACGCAAGAGGATCTTACTATCGATATTCTTGAACTCAGCACCTGTATCGGGGAAGTGATAACCGATATCGCGCATGTTGGCAGCGCCAAGCAGCGCATCGCAGATAGCATGAATGAGTACATCGGCATCCGAGTGGCCCAGTAGCCCCATCGAATGCTCCAAACGAATACCGCCGAGCCACAACTCGCGGCCAGCCACTAATTGATGAACATCGAAACCAAAACCGATACGGAACATGGTGATTAAGAAGTTAAGAAGTTAAGAAGTTAAGACGATAGCTTTGAAGTTGTGATATTATATGCTATCATTGATCGCACGATTTTCAACAATCGCTTTACAATAAGCATTTAGTAGTTTACTAGCCTCTTCTATTTCATTATGCAATTTATCAAACTCTTCAGAATAAAGATAACCTAAATCGCGACTCAAAATATGATAATCACGACATTCTTCAAGACTACCCTGGGCAATATTGAAGAAACGAAGTTTATCTGCCTTACTGAGTTTCTTAAATCCTTCTGCAATATTAGCTTCAATTGACACAGCAGCACGACGGAATTGAGTTGTCAATCCGAATTTTTCATCCTCTGGAAAGTGTCTTGATACTTCATATACCGATAATACAAATTGATGAGCTTTTTGCCATGCTAAGACCTTTTCAAAACTATACGTGTACATATAAACTTTACTTAAAGTACTATCGTCTTAACTTCTTAACTTCTTAACTTCTTAACTTCTTTCTTCATCTTCTCTTCCTCCCGAACAGATCCTTCATGCCATCGAGGTCAAAGCCGAGGGTGAAGCGCATCGTTTGGTCGAGAGGGTTGGACTGAGCAGTAGAAAAGACATAAGAAGCATCTATGGAGAAGACGCTCATCTTGAAGCCAGCACCTGCTGTGATGTATTTACGATTACCTTTGTTGGCTGCCTCGCCGTGATAACCGAGGCGGAGGAAGAAGCGGTCATTATAGCTGTATTCGCAGCCCGCACTCACCTGAATCTCCTCCAGTTCCTCCTTGAAGCCATTGGGCGCATCATGGAAACTCTTGAAGATACCCGCGATAGGCGACACATCGTAGTATTCGCGTTGTACGCGCTCGGTGAACTCCTCGCCCGACTCCTCCGACTTCTGCATCGGATAAGTCGGCACAAGCAGTTTGTTCGCATCCACCGCTACCGAGAAGCGGTTGTAGTCGTCGAACGGGATGGTCAGGTTCAGACCCAGACGCAGGTTCGTGGGGATGAACTCGCTGTTGTCATCGCCTCCGTAGCTAATCTTCGAACCGATATTGTTGATGTTCAAGCCGAAGCCAATACCACACTCGCGGTTGCCCAGCATGAGGTAGTTGTTGTAGTACATCGCGATATCAGCAGCGAATGCCTTACCGGCCGACGACTCTGACGTGTAATCGTAGGTGATGTCGGAATAGATGAAACGCATACCAACGGACATCGAGAAAGCCTCCGACAGCATACGCGAGTAGGCCGCATCGATAGCGAACTCGTAGGGGTTAATGGTCATGCCCTCGATGGCTCCACCGCCGCCGGTGGCGTCCCACAGTCCTACTTCGCCGAGCGAGAAATAACGGAGCGAAGCACTGATAGCCGAATAGTCGCCGATGCGATAGAAACCAGCCACATTCGCCAGATTGATATCATTGACCAACTTACGCAGCCACGGGGTATAGCTGATGGCGACGCCAGCACGTCCCACGCAGAACGGGTACTTGGCGGGATTCCAGAACTGCGAGTTCACGTCGGCCTCGGTGGCAGCGCCAGTGTCGCCCATACCGCCGCCACGCGCATCGGGGGCGATGGACATCGACGTGACGCTCGTCGTCACGGGGTTGAACATATTCTGCTTGTCAGCCTGTGCCAGCGCCGTCTGCACGGCAGCCAGCGTCGTCAGGAGGAAGAGGTATCTAAGAGTCTTTTTCATTTGTCGGTGACTATTGTCCTTTTATAGAACGTAAGCGGTGCCCTTTTTATTGCCTACGATTGATAATTAACTTCTGCGCCTTCGTGGCTTCGCTGCTGCCGTCGCAGCTGAGGCGTGCCCGGTAGAGGTAGACGCCGCTCCACAACGGGAAGCCGCTGCCAGTGGTCAGGTTCCAGGGAATGGCATAGACGCCACGCTCGCTGCTGCCGCTCTCGTGGTGGTTCCAGAGCAAGCGTCCAGCATAGTCGTACACCTCGATGGTGAAGTCGCAGGTGCTGCCCGGACGGTCGTAGGACAGGAGGAAAGTGGTCTGCGTCGTAGCGGGATTGTTGGAAGTCATGAGCTCCAGCAGACGCGGCTTCAGCGACGGGTCGACCACGAAGTCGAGCGTCGACGTCGACGGGTTGCCGAGCGTGTCCCATGCACGGAAGAGCAGCGAGTGCTGGCCTTCGCTCAAGGCAGGCAACGTGAACGAGACGACGCCGCGCTGATAGTTGCCGAACTCACCCGTGAAGTAATCGTTCAGGATATAGGTCGTAGCGGGATTGCCGTCAACGACCAGTTCCAAGTCGTGTCCGACAGCCGTGCCTGCGGTGTTGATACCGCTCTCGTCCTCAAGCTGTGCCACGAAGAAAGGTTGCGCGCCGACCGTACCGCCGTTCTCAAACGAGTCGTTGCCCAGATAGGCTGCTATCTGCGGGCCCTCGGTGTCGCTCAGTCCGTCCTCGGTGCCGCCCAGCAGGAAGTCCTCGCTGTGGCCGTTGGCTTCGGTCTGCAGGTCGTTGGAGAGGGCATAGAAGACGACACGTCCTGCCGCATTGCTGTAGCTGATGTCCAAGGGAATGGGACAGGTCACGGTGAAGCGTCCGCCCCGTACGCTATCTGTGCCGTTGTAGAGCATCTTGTCGTAGGCGCGGTAAGTGAAGAGCGTGTCGGCCGAACGGTCGTTGTTGAGGCAGGTGACCAGCCGACGGCTGTCGTAAAGACGGGCGGTGAGCGCGCCATGGAACGACGAGAACTCCTCGCCGTCGGCATTCTCGACGTGTCCACTCAGCCGTGCCTTGCCTCCGGCATGGAGGATGAAGTCGTCTGAGAGCGACGCCACGGAGTGTCCGTTGATGCTGTCCAGCACGACTCGGTTGCCGTGACTGCCGAAACGCAGGGCGGGATCACCCAGCAGCACGAAATGGAATTTGTTCTGGGGATAATTGACTTCGCTGGCGGCGAGGCGTGCCTTGCTCAGTCTCACAGCATCGCCGATGCGTTGGGGACGTCCCAGCTCATCGGCCTTGAAGAGTTCCTCGCAGAACAGGCGGTTCAGGTCTCTGTTCTTGTCGGCATACACGGTACGGGTGGTACCGTAGAAAGCGACGATGCTCGACTTCTCGTTGAGGATGGCCGTCTCGCCGATATTGTCCTTCTGTGTGTCGAAAGGCATGACGTCGCAGGCTGCCGTCATCCAGAGGGGAGTGCGCGATGATTTCATTGCGGCGAAGTCCTCGATGCGGAGCACCTGTTCGTGCGAAAGGCAATAGGGAGCAGCATGACCGGTATAGTTGAGCATCAGCGCGCCCTCCTCAATCTGCTGGTTCACCATCCGCTCTACGTCGGGAAAGCGGTTGCCCGTGCTGCTGGTCTGCCGCTGATAGGCATCCCACATAATCTTGCGCACCTCCAGCTCGGGGTAGTTGCGCTCAACCACGATGGCCACGTCCTCGGTGTTCTGCAGGTGGTTGTTTCTGTCGCCATCATCACCTAAGAACGTGACGACATTCTTCCAAGCGCCAGCGTTGTCCGAACGCATGTAGGCGATGGTCTTGTCGACCAGCGCACGTGCCTCGGCCACCGAGCGTACGGGGAAGCGTCCCACGCCCACGTCGACCTTCTCGCGCGTCAGCACCGACCCTTCGCCATCGTCCAGGAGGCCGAAGTAGTCCTCCATCACGTAGCAATAGACGTCGTTGACCGAGTTGTCGCTCTCGTAGCAGAGCAGGAAGTTATCGGGCGAATAGTTGCGCCAAGCGGTGGTGAGCATGCGGTTGTCCCAAGCTCCGTCGCCGAAGAGCAGGAGGTAGCGGGGCGCGTCGGTGTCCTTATCCTCGGCGCGGTCGTAGAGCATCTTCAGGTAGCGGCGGTAGGCCGTAACATCGGGGGTGCCGCTGGAGAATTCATTGTAGATCTGGTCGGCACGGACCACGCCCACGCGGAGGCCGTCCATCTGCCGATGGGCCTCGGCCAGGCGCTCAGCCTCACTATCGAAGATACCGCTGGCGGGCGTGATGATGACCATGTCGAGGCTGTCGTTGGCATGAAGGTTCTGGTTGGCTATCTCACCGACTACCGTAGGCACGGGTAACGACGAGAGTGCCTTCGCATCGAAGGCGACATAGCTGTGCTCGACGCCATCGTTGAGCACGGGTACATAATAATACAAGGACCCGTCGTCCCAAGTTGTCGAACTACCCACCAGTTCCACCGCAGGGGCGCCCGGCTCGCCGAGCCGCCACAGATGGGGTTCCTGCCCCTGGGCATAGTTGATGCGGAACTCCTCGCCCTCAGACTCCAGCGTACGGCTGAACTGGATGACGGGATAGGTGGCATCGATGCGCATGTCGCCTACATACGAGAGTTCGAAGTAGTTGAGGTGTGCCGGGTGTCCGCTGGTTGTCTGGAAGCGCACGGTCGTCGTCTGCTGCGGCTCGTCGAGTCCCGTGAAGCGGCGGACCTTCTCTATCGCATAGGAGTAGTCGGTGAGCCCTTGCACCTCGAAGGGCGACAGTTCGACGCCGTTGACGGTCGTTTGGACGAGTGTCGACTCTTCATGCGCCGCCGAGAAATTGACGCTGAAGTTAGCCGTATGATAACGACTGGTATAGGTGGGCAGGGTGAGCGTGTAGCTGCGGCTGTTGCCCTGGGCGTAGTCATAGCTCTCGTAGAGTTGATTGCCACCTTGGAACCAAGCCCATTCCTGGGGGTCGTAGACTGCGTAGGCCTGGAAGTTGGACGATGGCAAGAAGGTGATGTCCTCGTACTCGTCGCTCTTCATGACATCTACTTTCTCGATGGCCTCGGCGGGCGTTGCAGCTTCCGTCACGAAATAGGAAGCCTCGCGGGCGTAGGGGTTCTTCACGTGCACGCCGCTGCGCCATGTCATCGTGCCGTTGGCGTGGAAGACGAAACCGTCGCCCGTAGGCAGCAGCGCCACAGGTTCGAGGTCATCCCAATCGGTGTCGGGCATAATCTTCTCTTTCTGCCGATGGCCGCCATAGCCATAGACGCGGATGTTCTCGGGCGTTGTGAAGCCCATCGAACGCAGTAGGGAGAGGGGCAGCCGGTAGAGGCCGTCGTCGGTCACCGTGATGCGCACCCAGCGTCCCGAGGCAAGCACGCTATTCTCGGTCCAACGCGTAGTTCGCTCAGGAGCCCTGCGCTTAGATAACGCATTCGCTCCCTTTTTCGTTCCCGTTCTTGAAGTATCAAGCGTCCCTTTGGGCCGAGCGCCCGTTTTCTTCCCCTTAATCACCACTTTTCCGCTCAACAGCTTCTGGTAGCGTCCGTTGCGGTACACGACAGGGATGAACGAGAAATCCAGCATCGCCTGCCCACGGCTGTAGGCCACGAACGCATCAATCTGCAGGGTGTCGGCCAGGCGCTCGCGTTCGCGTTCGGCCACAGCCTGCTCGGCCTTCGTCAGCGGTGCCCACTCGGGATAGAGGACGTGTACACTGTACTCGTAGCCTTGCGGGTCGCTCTCCAGCGGCACCATCTCGGCATACGTGGGCAGTAGGCTATCGATGCGCATCTCGTCCCAGTTCATCTGCGTGAAGTCCTGCGCAGAGGCGAACAGAGGAAAGAGCAATATAAGGAAGAATATATTTCTGAACGTATTCATAAGCACGTGCTCATTTATGATGTAGAATCTTAATACGAATCCTGATGTCCTGTAGGGAAGTGTCGCCGCCGGCCCATAGGGTGGCTTGAAGAAGGAACTGAGTGTTATGGCAGGAAAGACTTTATTATACCTTCGACAAGCTCAGGTTGTACAAAGCGAGTCTTAAGAAACGCCGAGCGGAGCGACCTGAGAGCTCGTCCCTTCATCACTTCACGTTGAAGTCCAGCACTTTCTCGTCCTCGAGCCATCCCGTGAGGTGGTCATCGATATGGACGGGTCCCACGCCTGCGGGGGTGCCGGTGTAGAGGAGGTCGCCCGTCTTCAGCGTGAAGAACTGACTGATGTAGGCTACCAACTCGTCGACCTTATGGAGCATGTCGGCCGTATGTCCGCTTTGGACAGTCACGCCATTGATGTCGAGGTGGAAGTGGAGGTCCTGGATATCACGGCCCAGCGACTCCTTAGGGATGAAGCGCCCCACGACCGCCGAACCGTCGAATCCCTTGCTGAGTTCCCAGGGATGTCCCTGTGCACGCAGGCGTTCCTGCAGGTCGCGCGCCGTGAAGTCGATGCCCACCGTGACGGCATCGTAGTAGCGATGAGCGAAGCGAGGCGGGATGCTACGCCCCAGACGACAGATGCGCACGACAAGCTCCGTCTCGTAGTCACACCGCTGCGTGAAATCAGGAATAAAGAACGGGCGCCCGCGCGTGAGCAGAGCAGAGTCCGCCTTCGTGAAGATGACGGGCTCCTCTGTAATATATAACGAATGATGGAGCTCTTTATTGTGCTCCGCATAGTTCATTCCTACTGCAAATATCTTCATAAGACACGGAATATGTTGCTTTAACGCCACAAAGATACAAAACAATTCTCATTTTCATGTTTTACTTTTTCTTTTTTTCTCTTTTCCCCTACCGATTATGTATCCCATCTATTCCCCCTACGTCCATACGGACACGCCGATGCGTCTATTCGCGTGAGGCTACACGTATATACGCGTGAGGCTACACGTATATACGTACAAGCCGATGCCTATATACGTGTGAGGCTTTGCGTATATACGTGCAAGGCGATGCCTATATACGTGTGAGGCTTTGCGTATATACGTGCAGTGCCTAGCCACCCCATGAATGCGTCAATCTTTTATACTTAAAAAATCTATTCGTCGATTTGTTCGTCGATTTGTTCGTCAATCAAAGTTGGAGTGTACGGCAAAGCTGTGCATCGGCGTTGAAAAAATAATATGAACTTGCACCTTACTTCCACTTTGAGCCCTAAAAGGTAATTTATACAAATGGTTTTCAGTTGTTTACGCGAGTGGAGGCTATTCATTTTACTTCCATTATGCCTCCACTCAAACAGGTTGGTAGTGGAGGCAGAGTGGAGGCTATACGGACATCTTCCACTACCCACAAGCATTTGAAAACAAGTCAATTAAGCCCTCAAAAATCACCAAAAGTGGAAGCAAGGGCTATGTTCATATAGAAAAAATGCACGCGGACCTCTCATGAAAGAGAAGTCCGCGCATCATATCTAGGTTAGGAATGAATGTCTATTATTCCCAGATGTCGCCCCAGTCGCCCTTGGCGGCAGGATCATGAGTACCATCGTCGGTACCGCCAAAATCGATCTCAGGAGAACCATCAACAGTACCACTTGCACCGCTACCAGCTAAGATCTGTGCGGGCATAGCCTCGCAAACGATTGTCTCGGGTTGAATATAGAGCTTTTTCATAATGCTTAATTTCTTTTTAAGGGTTTGACAATGTATTGCGAACGCTTACTTAACAGCAACCTTCTTACCATTGATGAGGTAAACACCCTTCGGCAGACGGGTTACGTCATTGTTCATCTTCTTACCATCGATGGTGTAGACACCTTCAACAGACTTCTCGATGTCGAGATCATTAATATTGGTGACAATGCCATCAATCTGCATCTTAACACCAAAGTCCATATCTTTACCATAGACGCCATCCAATTCAAGCCAGCTACGGAAGCCCTTAGTATTTGTTGAGCCCGTCGAATACCAGAACTTATTGTCACTGATAAACATACCATCCTCAGGAATAGTTGTCGCAACAAAAGAACCCACGAAGGAACCATTAAAGGTTAATCCTTCAATATCTAATTCTTTTGCAACTGGTTTAGGAGCAGTGACCAACGTTACTTGATTGAGGTCGAATGTCTCAACAGCATTTTCAGATTTAAGAAGATAAGGCGTACCTCCTACAATATAAGTACGACCAGCTGTAACTGTAGTGAAATTAACTGTAACAGCAGATGGTGCTGCGGATGATGCGTCTGGGAATTCAACATCCCAACCAGTAAATGCAGCTAATTTGTGTCCACTGCCAAAAATCTCATCCGCTTGAGCTTTGGTTATGCTGAAGGGGAAGCAAACGGTGCTCCAAACACCAGCCTGAATTGTACGATTCATGCGGATATTTTCTTTTCCAGCAGCATAAATTGGTAACTTTTCGGCGTTCTCATCAAAGATGACACGATCTTCAACAACAATAATATTAAAGGTCAAATCTTCCTGAATGTAGGAAACTGAAGCATCGTCAGCGTCAGAGAAGTTGATTTTATCAGAGGATTGAGGATCATCACTACCCGTAATAGTAGCAGTGAGTCTTTGGTCTACAGAGAAATCGCCAGTCAGTTCAATACCGATATGAAAGAGTTCTCCAGTAGCCAATACAGGGACACCCTCAGATGTTTCCTCCTGAATGTAGGTCACAAGTCTGTAACGATTAACATCCGTGTACTTGGCAATTTGATTTGCGCCCTTAATATAAAGACGATGCTGGGCAGAACCTAAGCTAACATCTAAAATGCCATCTCCATCAGCGATAATAGAAACGCCAGCCGGCAGAATAAGGTCGAACTGAGTGCCGCGCAGGTTATGCTCTGCTTCCAACTTAATTGAGATTTCTCCCGTCTTACCTTGACGTACCTGCACGTCTTCTACGGTAATTTTGTCCACTGCGGATGCAAAGGACATTACGCCGAACAGCGCAACAAAGGAAAGTAATAATTTCTTCATAGTGGTATAATTAATATATTTGTTTGTTTATAAACAAGTTGACTACTCTCTCATTTGTCACTCCAGCACGGACTCGCCGCGAACGGACATAGTAAGTGCTTAGTTGACGCTGCAAAAGTACATAGAATAAACTAAAGTATAAGCAAAATGAGTGTTAATAAACTTTAAAATCGAAATAAAAATTGTCTCGTACCTTTTAAATATGTCCTTGGTCACATCTCGTTCACGCCTTATGGGCGGAGGGCATATAACGTCATCATCTTTGACGAGCCTTAACGAATGCCTGAGTCTCCTTATATAATAAGGTATAACGGGCGGCTGTCGGACCTACTGGTGGGGCCAAGAACATACCTCGGCAAGCCTTAATGGCCGCCGAGGATGATGTTGACGAGGGCTGTCACGTCGGCAATGGTGACCTTGCTGTCGCCGTTGACGTCGGCAACGCCGCTTGCGGGAGCCGTAGCCTTGCCTAGGATGACGTTGACGAGAGCGGTGACGTCGGCGATGGTGACCTTGCTGTCGCCGTTGACATCGCCACGCTTGGGGGCATTCTTATCGGTGAAGTAACCCGGAGCACCTGGGGCGTCGATGCGGGCATAGAAGGCGTCCACACTGCCTGAAGAATAAGGACTGTCGTCGTAGGTCGTGCCGTTGCCGCCCACGAGATTGTCGGCCATGATGAACAATTTCATGTTGCCTTCGCCCTCGAGTGCGCTCGTGGTCCATCCGTCACCGGCGTAAATGGTCGTGAGTTGTTCGCAATCGCCGAACATCTGGAACATACTCTTCACCTGCGAAGTGTTGAAGCTCGAGAGGTCGAGCGTCTTCAGACCCGTGCAGAACAGGAACATGTTTGCCATATCCTTGACCTTGGAGGTGTTGAAGGTGGTGAGATCGAGGGCGGTCAGCCGGTTGCTGGCATAGAACAAGGCTGCCATGTCTCTGACCTCGCTGGTATTGAGGTACTGCAGGCCCTCAAAGGTGGTGAGGTATTTCAACCTATAGAACCAAGCCCTCATGCTCACGGGACGTGCAAAGGCGAAGGAGGGATCGAAGACGACAGTAGTGACAAACGGGACCTCTTGGTACCAGCCGGGGATGCGGTCGATGAGGCTGAACACGGTTCCTGTCTTCGAAGAGCTGTCGCCATCGTGGTAGAGGGTGAGCGTCTCGCCATCGGTGGAGAGGACGGCATAGGGAGTGTAGGAGAGGAGTCCGGGTGCGGCCGTACCGCCGTCGATGCGGGCGTAGTCGAGATCAATCTCAGGAATAGCACTGGAGTAAGCCGTGCCCTTGCATCCCAAGAGGCTCGTACAGTTCGCAAACATCTTTTTGTAGTAGTCGGGCGCGCTCGTGTTGACGTTCGCCATTGTCCAACCGCTGCCCACGTAGATAGCGGTGAGGTCAGTGCAGCCATTGAACATATAGGCAGTACTCGTCAGTGCCGGCGTGCTGAAGTTGGTGAGGTCGAGCATACGCAGACTTGCGCAGCCAGAGAACATGCCTGACATATTCATCACCTTCGTCGTATTGAAGCTGCTCAGGTTGATGGACTCCAGTTTGTAGCAAGAGTCAAACATGTCAAACATGCTTGTGACCTTCCCCGTATCGAAGCTGCTCAGGTCGAGTTTGGTCAAAGACTTGCAGAAGATGAACATATAGCGCATGGAGGTCACATTGGCCGTATTGAAGTGGCTCAGGTCGAGCTCGGCGAGATTCTGACAATTGTAGAACATGTTATCCATGCAGGTGACCTCGCTGGTGTTGAGGTAGGTCAGGCCTGCGATGGAGGCCAGATTGTTCATCTGCCGGAACCAATAGGCCGTGCTGGTGGGCCTTGCGTTAGTGAACGACGGGTCGATGACAGCCGTCAGGACTTTCGCAGTCAGCCCACCCGACACCGCAGCGTCATCAGCCCAGCCGGGTTTGTTGGAGCCTGTGTTGAGCGAATAGGTAGTGCCTTCGCGGCTGGAACGCTCGCAGTCGTAGTAGAACGAGAGCGTCTCGCCGTTGGTGGAGAGGACGGCATAGGCCTCGTTGGAGGGCAGGCTATATTCCACAACGGTGAACTCCTTCCAGAAGGTGGCTGCCTCGTAAGCCGCCTTCAGACCCGTCGGCACATGCAGCGTGATATCCTTGAGACTCACTCGTTTGGTCGGGTCGCCGGGGTACTGCATTTCCATTTGCATGTTGTACTGTTTAATCGAAACCATCCAATCAGCGAAGGAGCCTGCCTCGGGGACGTTGCCGCGCATATAGATATCCTTCAATGTAAATCCCGTCTCAGGATCGATCAAACAGCTGATGCCGTTGTCCTTGACGACAGTAACGCTGGCGGGGATGGTCAGCGTCTGCAGATAAGACGAACTGAGGCGAGCAATAGCGGTGACAGGATAGACTTCGCCATCCACACCGATGGACGACGGCATGGTGAAACTGGTGCGGCCGCTGTTGTCGGCATATTGATAGAGTTGTGCTGAATAGCCGGGCTCGTACTGATAGACGTCGCCATTCTCGTCGGTATAGGTGAGCCATGCGGGCTCCTCCTCCTGGAAGTTCTTGAACTCCTGCCAGTAGGGCGCAGAGCTATAGGCTTCTTTAGTGTGAGGCGGTACGGTAAGAGTAATGTCTGCGCGCGTGGGGAAGGGATCGCCGCTAATGTTGCTGCCAGTAGCCGGCACGGGATTCTTCACGGTGACCTGCGTGAGGGCGGTGCAACCTGCGAAAGGTTGGCCGCCATAGTAGGTCACGCCCTCGGGGATAGTGATCCAACGAAGGCTGGTGCAGCTGTGGAACAGGCGACTGTTGATCATACCGATCGATGTCGGCAGGTTGAGATATTCCAGCGATGTGCATCCCTCAAAGGTGGCATCGCCGAGATTCCGCACGGCATCGGGGATGCCGTTGACGTACTTGAGGCTGGTGCAGTTCTGGAATGCCCGGTTGTAAATCTGCGTGATGTTGGCTGGCAGGGTAACGGTCACCAGGTTGGAGCAGCCCATGAAGGCTTCACCTGTCAGAACATGAGTGTGATATTCGGTGCCATCGTCAAGGCCAGTGAAGTACTTCAGTTCTTCGAAACTACGGATCTCTGTGTTGCCCTTGAAGGCTGTGCCAAGGGTGGTCACTGTTGCCGCCTCGTCGAGGGTCAGCTCGCCGTCGCCGTTGCTGTCGAAGTTGGCAATGCAGACGGCTTTGACGGCCGGGTCGTTGAACTCAATCTTGGCGACGATGGTGCCGAAGTCCTGCCAGTAGGGGGCAGCGCGATAGACATCTTCCTTGCCTTCGGGCACGAAGAGTGTGGCCTGGGCGCGGTTGGGGAAGGTGTTCTCGGTGATGGCGATAGGCTCCCACCACGGGGCGGTGACGTAGCGGGGTATGACCGTGGTCTGGGCTTGGAAGGCATCGTTCATCGAGGTTACGGAGCCGGGGATGGTGAAGTGCTCTAACGCGGTGTTGGTAAATGCCTCTTCACCGATTGTTTCCAAACCATAATAGAGTCCTATTTCAGTCAAGCTGGAGCATCCATAAAAAGCGGATTGGCCAATAGCCTTCACGCCTTCTGGGATGTCGATGGACGTCAGCGATGTGCAGCCAAAAAGGGCCCAACCTTTTACCTCGGTAATCGTGCGCGGCAGTGTGATGCTGGACAGATTCGTGCAGGTGTTAAATGCTGATTCCGGAATATAAGTCATGCCGATGAAATACTTCAGCTCGTCGAAGGACGTTATTTCAGCGTTATCTTGGAACACGCTATAAAATTTCCACGACTCCACTATCTCTGCCTCCTCGGCGCTCAGTTCGCCGTCGCCATCGGTATCCCAGTTGGTGACGCAGATGGCCTTGACGTTCGGGTCGGCAAACTCGATGATGCCGTACTCGCGGATGTCGAAGCGCAACCAGCCGGGAACGTGATAGGCGTCGTAAGAGCCGATGGGGACGTAGATAGGCTTCTTGGGGTCGGCATTATTCGGCCCGAACTGTTGGCTCTCGAGAAGGTTGTTGTAGTCGGGCGGCGTGGTCCAGCTGACCTTTAGGCCGGCGCAGTTTGTGAAAGCCCAGGAGTCGATGGAGGTGACCGTCGATGGCAGGGTGACGATGCCGGTGTAGTCTTCAAAGGCATTCCTACCGATGGTGGTCAGGCCCTCGTTGAGCACGATGTTCTCCAGTGCGGCACAGCCATCGAACGCGAAGTCGCCGATGGAGGTGATGGTCGTAGGCAGCGTGACCGACTTCAGGGCAGTGCACTGGCTGAATGTGCTGTTCCTGATCTCCGTCAGCCCTGTGAAATACTCGAACTCATCGAACGAAGTGATTGTGGAGGCTACTGACGAATCATAACGGAAAGCATCTTGGAATTGGTTGGCATCGGTCACAGCCGCAGCCTCGGCAATGCTGATCTCGCCGTCGCCATCGGTGTCCCAGCCAAGCCAGGGGAGCAGGCAGATAGATTTGACTGTCGGGTCGGCAAAGTTGATGATGGCTAAAGAAGAGAAGTAGCCGGGGCTGCTGGGGCCGCCGTCGATGCGGGCATAGTCTATCCCAACATGCCCTGAAGCATAAACGGTGCCTTCACCGCCCACAAGGGAAGAGCAACCATAGAACATATTGGCAGACGACGTCACAGCTTCGGTTGACCAATTGCTGCCTACATAGATGGTCTTCAACTTTGAAGCGTCCCGGAATAAATTCTCCATTGACGTTACTTGTGACGTATTCCAGGCGTGCAAGTTGAGAGTTGTCAGCTCCGTGCAACCATAGAACATGTTGTACAATTTCGTCACTTTATCCGTGTTGAAGTTCGAGATCTTCAGGGTGTTCAATTTCGAGCAGCCATAAAACATCCTACTCATATCGTTGACGTTCGCCGTGTTGAAGTTCGATAGATCAAGGGTCGTCAGATTTGAACAAGAGCCGAACATAAGAGTCATGGAATATACTCTGTCTGTGACGAAGTTCGAAAGGTCAAGAGCCGTCAGACTTGAACAGTAATTGAACAACTGAGTCATATTCTCCACACTCGTCGTGTTGAAGTTCGAGACGTCGAGAGTCGTTAGGCTTGAGCAGTGATCGAAGAAGGCCGTCATGGATCTCACTTTCCCAGTATCAAAGTTTGAAACATCAAGGCTTGTCAGACCAGAACATTTCTGAAACATAATGCTCATATCCGTCACTTTCGACGTGTCGAAACTACTTACGTTGAGGTATGTCAAGCTGGAGCATCCATAAAACATACCATTCATGGAAGTCACCTGACTCGTGTTCAAATAATCTAAGTGCTGTATCTCTTGCAGATTGATCATTCCAGAGAACCAACGATAGGTGTTCGTAGGTCGGGCATCGGCAAACGAGGGGTGGAACACAACGTAGACCACACTTTCGCGCGAAGCATACCATCCGGGGTCATTGCCGATGGTGTTGAGTAGGTAGGCCTCGGCATAGGTGGTTCTTTGGTTGTCGTAATAGAAAGTCAGGGTGTTGCCGTCAAGCACAGCATAGGCCTCTTGTGCCACCATTCTCGATGGCAGCACGAGTGCTATAAGCACAGATAACAGGAATCTTAAAGCTTTCATATCGGTACGTTTTTTATCTATTTCGGTCATATTTGCGTTTGTAATTTTGCCTCAATTCGCGACAAAGATAAAGACTAATGCTTAAACGGCCAAACATTTTTGACGATTTGTTATGAAATAAGTGCTAAAAGTTACGTATAGGGTGTACGTTGAACCCTTTGGCACTCGTCTCCGTGCGATTGAAAATGTGAAAAAGTCTAAAATAAAAGGGGCAAATGATTCATCGTCCCGAATCTTGTCGTAACTTTATGCGCCGAAAGCGCATCACAACACAGATTATCACCCAAATAAACCTAAAAATAGCTATCTATGAACAGAAGAAACTTCATGAAAACCCTGGGAGCAGCGGGACTGTTCACCATCGTTCCGAGAAAGGTGCTGGGCGGCAACGGATTCATTGCTCCCAGCGACCAACTGACGAAGGCGGTCATCGGCGTAGGCGGCATCGGACGCTCGTCCAGCCACTTCTCAAACTCTGATGCTTACCGTCTGCTGGCCGTCTGCGACGTCGACAAGAAACACTTGCAGAGTGCCGTCGACGCAGCGAAGACGCAACTGAAGATCGACGTGAAGGCCTACGACGACTGGCGAGAACTGATCCATCAGTCGGGCGCAGACATCATCCATATCGCCACCCCACCCCACTGGCATGGACTGATGGCCGTCGAAGCCGCCAAGGCGGGCAAGGACATCTGGCTGGAGAAGCCTATGACACGCACCATCGGCGAGGGTAAAGCCGTGAAAGCTGCCGTCGAGCGCTACGGACGCATCCTGCGACTGAACACGTGGTTCCGCTTCACCGACACGTTCTACGGCTTAGGCACTCCCGTCAAGCCGCTGAAGAAGCTCATCCAGAGCGGACTGCTCGGATGGCCGCTTAAGGTGACCGTCTCGGGAGCTACGGGCTTCGCATGGAAATTCTTCTGGGTAGGCAAGGACAACCTCACACCTCAGCCCGTACCCGCTGAACTGAACTATGACATGTGGCTCGGACCGGCACCCTTCAAGCCCTACAACGTACACCGCACCCACCAGACCTTCCGCGGTTATTGGGACTACGACGGCGGCGGACTGACCGATATGGGTCAGCACTACCTGGACCCCGTACAATACATGCTGGGCAAGGACAACGAGTTTCCGGTGAAGGTGGAGATCGATGCTCCGCAGCAGCACTACGACGCCGTTGGCATCTGGCATAAGATTACTTATACGTATGCCGACGGTTGCCAAATCGTGCTCGAAGGCGAAGGCTACGAGAGCCAAGGCAAGTTGGCTTACATCGAAGGGCCGAAGGGCAAGGTCTACAAAGGCTTCGAATGCACCATCCCTGACGTCTGGAACAAGTTGAACGAGCTGCCCGACCCAGAACCGCAGCGCACCGACTTCCTCGAGTGCGTACGCACCCGCCAGAAGTTCGCCCTCAACGAGGACAACGGACACCACAGCTGTACGCTCGTGAACATGGGTGCCGTAGGTCTGCGCCTCGGACGCCGCGAACTGAACTTCGACCCGAAGACCCAGCTGTTCATCGGCGACGACGCTGCCAACGCCCTCGTGGATCAGCCGATGCGAGGAGAGTGGAAGATATAGGGTCTCTAGAAGATCTAGACAATCTAGAAAATCTAGAAAATCTAGACAATCTAGAGCCTCTAGACAATCTAGCACCTCCAGTTCCAATTACCAACCTATTAATCCCTTAAAGCAATGAAACACCTTAAATATCTTATTCTACTTCTTTCATTCCTTCTGCCCTTCACCGCCACCGCCCAGGACAGCCGCAACCGCGTGGCCAGCACCATCATTGCCGACGGACTGGCTCAGCTGCCAGCCCAGAACCTTGAAGCTCTGGAACAGGTGATGAGCGAGATAGCAGGCACAGGCGCCGAAGGCGTGCAACAACTGGCTGACATGCTGGGACCTTCTGCCGAGGGCAAGAATGCTCCGTTCCAATATGCCATCGACGGGCTGACGAGCTACGTGACCCAGAAAGGACGCGAGGCACAGTGCGCGGCCGTCAAGAAAGGCCTTGAGGCTGCTCTGGCCAAATGCACCGACGAGGGCAACAAAGTCTTCTTGCGTGATCAGTTGAACAAGCTCACGCCAGGCAGCGTTGAAGTGAAGCACGCCGTCGAGGACCTTGCTACGGTAGCACCCGCTTCGCGCGCCATCGCTGATTTCCGCGACAAAGTAGCGGCCACACCGGCTCAGAAAGTGAACAAGCTCTTGCTGAACACCCTCAAGAAGAGTGGCGACCGCCAGCTGCGCAACACCGCCCTCGAGCTGGGAGGCGCAGCCCTAGCTCCCCTCGTCGTCAAGGCTTTCCCAAAGCTGAAGACCGATGCCCAGACCGATGTCATCCGCTGGTTGGGCAATCGTCATGACACCGAGAACATCGAAGCTGTATTCAGGGCTCTCGGCTCGAAGGACAACCAACTGGTTGACGCTGCCATCGAAGCTGCCGGTAAGATTGGCGGCATCAATGCGCTGTCGTCCCTGATTATCGCCCTCAACGGCGACCACGCCGCTGCCGCATCGGCTGCCTTGTCGACTTTCAACGGCAATATCTCCGACGGTGTGCTCAACGCGCTGAAGGGCCAGGGTAGTAACGCCGCTCCGGCCCTCGTAGCGCTCGCCGGTGAGCGCCATATCACCGCCGCCTACGAGCCGCTGACGGCACTCCTCGGTAATGACAAGCTCCACGCTGCAGCTGCCAAGAGCTTGGCACAGATTGTCACGAACGACAACTTCGCCGACCTTCTGGGACGCTTCAAGCCCTACCCCGCCCTCTTCTACGGTCTCATGGCCCAACGCGGCAACAAGGATGACATCCAGACCATCGCCGCAGCAGCAGTTCAGAGCGCCGATGCGCGCAACGCCCTGTTGAAAGTGGGGTCTGTGGATGCCGTAGCTCCCCTCATGAGCATTGCCACTGAAAGCGTAGCCGACCGCGACGCCATGCTTGTACGTGCGCTCTCCCTCATCAAGGGCGCCAACTGGCCTAGCCTGCAGAAATACCAGCTCTATAAGCAGGCGCTCGACATGAAGCCCGCCGCATCCGTGGCCAACTATTTCCTCGAAGCCCTCGGCACGCTGAACAACGAGCCTGCCCTCAACCTCGCAGCCGAGTACATGAATGTGAAGGAGAACGACCTCGCCGCCGCCCATGCCGTGGCCGACCTCATCGATAAGAACGAGAGCCTGCAGCGTGGCGCACACATTCGCGACCTACTCCTCAAAGCGCAGAACGTGTTCAAGAGTCACACCGAGAACGCCGATGCCGGCTATGCCGTGGATCAGGTGAACACCATCCTGCCTAAGATCATCGACGACCCGAACGCCGTCACGGCCAAGGTCACTACGCTTTCGGCAGAGGAGGAAAAAGCTGGCTACGAAATGCTCTTCGACGGCACGGACCTCGACCAGTGGCACGGCGGCAAAGTCAACTACCTGCCCATTGACGGAGCCATCTACGTCAGCGCCAACTACGGGGCCGAAGGCAATCTTTACACAAACAAGAAATACTCCGACTTCGTCTTCCGCTTTGAGTTCTGTTTCGTACGTCCGGGAATCAACAATGGCGTAGGCATTCGCACGAAGGATGGCGTCGACGCCGCCTACGATGGTATGGAAATCCAAATCCTGGATCACGACGATCCTATCTATAAGGGGCTGCGTGAGTATCAAGTCCACGGCTCGGTCTATGGCATCATCCCTGCCAAGCGCATCAAGCACAAACCCCTGGGCGAATGGAACTACGAGGAGATTCGCGCCGTGGGCGACCATATCACCGTCACGCTGAACGGCGAAGTGCTCGTGGACGGCGACATCCGCAAGGCTTGTCAAGGTCATAACATGGCACCCGAAGAGGGTAAGCCCAACCCCTACACAGTCGACCACCAGAGCCATCCCGGCCTCTTCAACAAGGAAGGCTTCATCAGCTTCTGCGGTCATGGCGAAGGCTTGAAGCTACGCAACATCCGCGTCCTCGACCTCTCCAAGCAGAAGAAAGGCAAGACCGCAAAGCGCCGCTGAACGATAAGTCGATAACCACAACGAAACAGATTCGCCCTGCAGGGCAAAAGCATTCCGAGGCTTTTGTGCTGCAGGGCGATTTTTATGCCCAGCGATTCAAGCTGCTCTCATGTGTTAATCATTGTAAAAAAAAGCGTAGGCTTATACCTTTATTAAAGAATAATACATATCTTTGCATCGCGGAAAAGCTATCACGGGATTTCCGTCATGGGATTTACGTTATATATAAAGCGAAATAAACTATAATAGTCATGGCTAAAAAGAGTTCTCACAACATCACAAATCCTTTTATATGTTCGGGTTATGTGAGTCCAGAGTACTTCTGCGACCGCACAGAAGAGACTGAAGAATTAATATCAAATTTGCAAAATGGACGTAATACTACGCTTATTGCACCTCGAAGAATTGGCAAAACAGGGCTAATATGGAATGTATTCTATAGGCTAAAAAGCATGAACAAGGATGTTATATGCGTCTATGTCGACATTTTCTCTACGAAGAACCTGCATGAATTTGTTCACATGTTAGGAACGGCCATTATGCAGCAAGCGCTGCCTACCGAGCGCAAGGCGATGAAGTGTTTGATGGAGTTCTTCGGTGCTTGGCGACCAGTGTTCAGCGTAGATTCCGTTACAGGCGCTCCAACGGTGTCGCTAAGCATGGAGGCCTCTCAATCGACCGTTTCACTAAAGATGGTGTTCGACTACCTGAATCAGTGTAAGCGACCGGTTTATATTGGCATCGATGAATTTCAGCAAATTGCCAACTATCCCGAAGCAGGCACTGAAGCTTTGTTAAGGTCATATATCCAGTTCGCTCCAAATGTACATTTTATCTTCGCCGGTAGCAAGCTGCACATGATGGCTCAGATGTTCAACTCTCCCGAACGTCCTTTCTTTCAGAGTACAGCATCCATGGGGTTGCCACCTTTGCATGAGGAAATCTATTACGATTTTGCCCGACATTTCTTTGAGGCGAAAAAGGGAAGCCTCTCAGAGGAATCATTCCATTCTATCTATCAAACGTTCGATGGCATAACATACAATGTACAGCAGATTCTTAACCGTCTGTATGAAACGGAGCGACATGTAAGCAGCCCGCAACAAGTACAAGACGCTATTCAGCATGTCGTCAACAGGAACAGCATGCAATATGAAGGCCTTATGATGTTCCTGACTAGCAATCAACTATCTTTACTGAAAGCCATAGCTAAAGCGACTAACGTTGCAAACCCTCAGAGCAGTGTGTTTATCAAGCGGTATGACCTTCCCAGCGCCAGCAGTATAAAAACAGCACTTGATGTACTATTGGACAAAGAACTGGTTTATCAACAGGAGTCAGGCTATGTAGTCTACGATCGGTTCTTAGCACTTTGGCTGAAAAGGCTTCCATGAATATGGCTCCGCCAGCGCTTCATACTTTAGCGCTGGCGGAGTTTCGATTGACTACGGAGTGAACTGGGGAAGAAGCAGAGGCCCTTTTACTTCCCCAAGATGATATTCACCAAAGCCGTCACGTCAGCAATGGTGACCTTATGGTCGCCGTTGACGTCGGCCACTCCACTGGCTGGAGCCGTGGCTTTGCCCAGGATGACGTTGACAAGGGCGGTGACGTCGGCAATGGTGACCTTGTCGTCGTCGTTGACATCGCCTTGGATGAAGGATGCCTCGTATTGCTTGACGGTGAACTCCTTCCATAGGTTGGCTGCCTCGTAGTCGGCCTTGGTGCCAGCTGGCACTTCGAGGAGAATGTCCTTGAAGCTGACCAGCTTGCTGGGGTCGTCGGGGTACTGATGTTGCATCTCGAGGTTGTACACAACCAACGAATTGGTCCAGCTGCTGAAGCTGCCTACTGCGGGCGGCTCGCTGCCGAGCATGCGAATTTCCTTGAGCGTGAGTCCCTGGTCGGGAGCTATGAGACAGGAGAAGGCTTCGTCCTTGATGGTGGTGACGCTGGCGGGTATGGTGAGCGACTGGAGGTAGCTGGAGTGGAGCCCTGCGATAGCTGTGACGGGATATGAGACGCCGTCGACGGTGATGCTCTCGGGCATTACGAAGGTGGTGCGGCCGTTCTTGTCGGCATAGCGGTAGAGCTGTGCGGAGTAGCCTGGCTCGTACTGATAGATGTCGCCGTTCTCGTCGGTATAGGTGAGCCATGCAGGTTCATCTTCCCGGATCTGGAAGAAGTCCTGCCAGTAGGGCGCATTGCGATAGGCGTCGCTGGTATGGGGCGGAACGAGAAGGGTGATGTCAGCGCGGGTGGGGAATGGGTCGACGTCGCCTATCTCCAAAGGCGTGTCCCACTTGACGCGTACCTGTGTGAGTGCCGTGCAATTATTGAAGGCATAGCTGCCAAACTCAGTGACGCTCTCGGGTATTGTGATGAATCTGAGGTTGCTGCAGCCATTGAAGGCATTCATGCTGATTCTTATAAGCGTGGATGGCAGTATGACGCTGGAAAGCTGCTTGCAATCATAGAATGCAGCACCAAAGATTGTTGTGACGCCCTCGGGTATCTCGATGGAATAGAGGTTGGTGTTATGGAATGCCTGATTGCCAATAGATTTAATGTTGGAGGGCAGTTTGATGCTGGCGAGGTTTTCACAATAGGCAAATGCGAAAGCCTCAATTTCTTGCAGGCCTGTGAAATACTGCAGTTCGTTGAAGGATTGGATCTCGGAATTGCCAGCGAATAACAAGCTGTTGGGGTCGTCGTAGTAGGAGCCAAACGACGTCACGGCTTCTGCCTCTGCGATGGTCAGTTCGCCGTCGTGATCGGTATCCCAGTTGGCGACGCAGATGGCCTTGACGTTGGCGTCGGCAAAGATGATGTTCTGAACTAAGGTGAAGTAGCCGGGAGAAGACGAGGACGGACCGCCATCGATGCGGGCATAGGTGGCGTCTTTGGGGTTGGAATCATTGTAAGTGGTGCCGGCACCGCCTACGAGTTTGGTGCAATCTGAGAACATATTGTTAGATGCCGTAACATTAGCCGTTATCCAGCTATCGCCCACGTAGATGGTGGTCAGTTCAGATGCATTACTGAACATGGAAGTCATTCTCGTTACTGATGATGTGTCCCATTTATGCAAGTCGAGACGTTTCACGCTGATGCAATTAGAGAACATTTCATCCATGTCCGTAACATTCTCCGTGTTGAAGCCGGAAACGTCGATGGCGGTAAGCTTCCTACAGTGGGAGAACATGGCGTACATATTCGTTACTTTTACCGTTGTGAAACTTGACACGTCGAGGTCGGTAAGATTCCAGCACGATGTGAACATTTGGTTCATGGACGTCACGTTTACAGTACTGAAGTTGGAAACATCGAGGCTTGTAAGTGCACGGCAGTTGTTGAACATATAGCTCATGGAAGTGACTTTCGGAGTCCTGAAGCTTGAGATGTCAAGAGATGTCAATGCATAACAAGTATAGAACATAAAGGACATCTCTTTGACGTTTGCAGTGTTGAAACTCGAAAGGTCGAGTGACGTCAGATTTGAGCATTTACTGAACATCAGGGCCATTGTAGTGACATTCGCTGTGTTGAAGCTGGACAAATCAAGAGTGGTAAGGGCGGAGCATCCCTGGAACATGGCCGTCATATCCGTGACGTTGGCAGTGTTGAAGCCTGCTACGTTGAGGCTTGTAAGTCCAGAGCACTCACCAAATATGAACTTCATTTTCGTCACCTTCGAAGTGTTGAATCCTGACAAGTTCAGGTTGAGGCTTGTCAGTTTAGAACATCTGAAGAACATGTACTCCATATTCGTTACCTCACTGGTGTTCAGGTAGCTAAGGCCAGTGATGCTGGTCAGATTGCTCATGCCGTAGAACCAACGGTAGGTGGTGGTGGGGCGGGCGCTGGCAAACGAGGAATTAAACACTACGCTCTCGACGCTTTCCTTTTGCCCGAACCATCCAGGATTAACGGAGCCAGTGTTGAGGGAGTATATAGTGCCTTCGCGATTGGCTTGATTGCTGTCGTGGTAGAAGGTGAGCGTCTTGCCGTCGGTGGAGAGTACCGCGTAGTCTAACGTGGAGGTCGTAGTGCCATCGGTGATGGTGCCGAAGTTCTTCCAGTAGTTGGCAGCGCGGTAGGCATCTACGGTGCCAGTGGGCACATGGAGGGTGGCGTTGGGCTGTAAGGCTGAAGAGAATGGATTGCTGGAGAGTGTCAACGGCGTGGTCCAGTTCACCGTAACGTTGGTGGCGTTAAAGAAGGCTCCAGATTCAATTGCTGTTACCGAGGATGGGATGTTGACCGGTCCAGTGTAATCATAGAAGGCTTGATTATAGATGTTTTGTACACTACTCGGGATAACGAGGTTTGTGATGTTGGGGCATCCGTAGAAGGCTTGGAAGGCGATAGTTGTCAGTGTGGAGGGCAAGCTGACGGTGGTCAGATTCGTGCAGTTCTTGAAGGCGTAAGAAAGGATTTGTGTTATTCCACTTCCTATAGTTAAACTCTTTACATTGCTGACATTTTGAAAGAGATAGCTGTTGATTAGCCCGGCGCTCGTACCTTTGTTGATGGTGACGGATAGATCTTGGACACTGCCATTGAAAACATTGTTGCCTAAGGTCTGCACATCTGAGGTCAAGGTGAAGTTCGTCAAGGCATTGCAGCCGGAGAAGACTTGGTCTCCTATGGCGGTAATGCCGGACATCACCTCCATCTTATGAACCCCACAATAGTCGCTGAAGAGTTTGCTGCCTGTGCCTAAAGTGGTGTTGCTGCCAGAAGGCTGGAAGCGGATGAGCAGGTCGTCGCTGCAACCATTGAAGGCACTGCCGGCAATGGCCCTCACGGGAGTGTAGATCGCCACGGTCTTCAGGCTCGTGCAATTCATGAACGCTTCACCACCAATGGTAGTGACGGTAGCAGGGACAGTGAAAAGGTTTGATGAAAGGTTGGTAGTTGAAGAATTGAGGCTGGTGCAGCCGTCAAAAGCCTTAAATGGGATTTCAGTGATAGGGCCGTCGATAACACAACTCTTCAAGTTTGTGCAGCCTTGCATCATAGTGCTCGGAATCTCTCTGATGGAGCTTGGCAGCCGAAGGAGTGATATTGAAGTGTTGTTCCTAAAAGCATTCTGCTCGACAGAGACAACAGTATATGTGTTGCCGGAATAAATAATTGATTCCGATGTACGAAACGAGGTTAAGGTTCCGTTGTAGGTCTTAACGATAGCCTGGCGTGAAGGAGTAATCGAGCTGTCGTAGTATAGTAAAGAATAGGTGAAATCGCCAAGCGTGACGTTTTTGGCAACGATAGGAGTCCAATGAATGATGACTGAGGCAGTGCTTGTCGAAGGCACAGTGAACGCGGTGCCGGTAGATTGGTCAAGCCGTGGTGTCAGCGTAACCACTTGTGTCTCATTGCCGTAGCTGATAGTTACTTGCGTAGGCGCGTAATCACCGCTGCACGGGATAGACAAGGAGAACGACTCGCCCTGGTTGCAGGTGACTGTCTGCGGGTTAGTGCGGATAAAACCACTGTTACCGCCACCTCTGGTATAAGATATAGTAGAGAGGGGAGCTGTGTAGCCACCGTCCTGGCTCACGGTGATGGTGCAATTCTGAGCCATAGCTAATACCGGCATCAGCAGTGCCAGCAGCAACATTATCAAGAAGTTCTTAGTTTTCATATCGGTAAGCTTTTTTATGATATTCTTTAAAGTTTTCTTATATTTCTGCGACAAAATTATAAACTTAGGCTCAAATGACCAAACATTTTAGACGATTTGTTATTTTTTAAGTGCGAAAACACTTAAACAGCCATGAACGGAGTATAAGAATGATAAAGATTTATAATGGCATTCATGGGAAAATTCATAGGCATTAGATGTGAAGGATAGGCGTTAGCTATTGTTTCAATTCCTACCGAACACAATATCGCCCACTATCCTTTGTGGACAGTGGGCGATGGAAAGTGAGGTGTAAAAAAATCTAGGCGCTCGTAGCTCAGTCGTTCGATGCGTCTTTTCCTCTTCCCCTCAGCCCCCCCGAGCAAGCTCGCCCGCTCAACCTTGATCGCTTGACCCTTTAAGAACCCGTAGCCTTTCACTTAGCCTGCTAAGAAGGCGAAAAGAAAAACCTACATCCAAATAGAAAAGAAAAAACATAAAAGGATTTTATGCACCTACTAAAAAAAGTCCGTCAACTGAGGTAAGTCAGTTGACGGACTCTTTGTTTAATTGTTTCAGTCGAAATTTCGGTATCTCGATATTTCGATATCTCGTGATAGAAAGATTTCGATATCTCGAAATTGCGTTATCTCGAAATTGCGATATAACGAGATTACGACTGAACAGAAGCTTACTCGGCGCGGAGGGTGAAGCGCTTGAAGGCGGTCACGGTGAGCTCCTTGTCGACGCTGTGGAGATACTGGGCAACAGTCATGTTCTTGTCCCAGATGTACTCCTGCTCGAGGAGGCAGCTCTCCTTGAAGAACTTCTTCAGGCGGCCCTGAGCGATATTCTGAATCATCTGCTCGGGGAGGTTGGCAGCCTTCTCTTCGGCAACCTTCAACTTGAGCTCACGTACCATAGCGTCCTGATCGGGGGTAATCCAACCCATAGCCATGTTGCTCTCGATGTGGTCATCGCTGTCGACGTGTGCGGGGTTGACACCAGCCTTGCGGATGGCAGCCTCGACGGCCTTGGCGATCTGCTCTTCCTTGGTCTTCTCGATGGCGACGCGGAGCTCGCTGTC
>JAEEGL014117693.1_pt1 | contig 58164 bp, 39 predicted proteins | sample 9134231 | NCBI WGS metagenome assembly JAEEGL01 (sample SAMN16246548, study PRJNA631951) | gut metagenome | biome: gut microbiome; feature: rumen; material: fiber-attached | host: Bos | place: Iran: Karaj | collected 2018-10
GTCCGCTTGAAGGAAGTAGTAGATACAGTGATTGAAAGCGACCTTCCCGCCGTGGAGAGGATTACCTACGATACCATCGAAAAGTGCAAGAAGCTGTTGATGATCATCGCAGAGAATGTTCCCCTGCAGCCCAATGTGAATCGGCTGTCCACCTCTCTCGGTACGACGCGGGATTCCCTGTTGAAACTCCTGTACAATTTAGATAAGGCCGAGATTCTGGAGCTTCTTACCGTAGAACTCAAGAGCTATAAAAAGTTGGTTAATCCAGAGAAGATTTACCTTAGCAACACCAATCTTATGTATGCCCTTTCGCCCAAGATCGACGTCGGCACACTCCGGGAGACTTTCTTCATCGACCAGCTTTCCGCTGTCAGTACAGTTCAGATGCCACTTAAGGGTGATTTCCTGGTGAATGGGAAATACCTGTTCGAGGTTGGCGGCGAAAGCAAGGAATTCGATCAGATCGCCGGCATCCCCGACAGCTATCTGGCCATTGCCGGCATCGAAACCGGTTATAGCGCACGCATCCCTCTGTGGATGTTCGGACTCCTTTATTAACGAAGTGTTAGTATACAAGGACTTCAGGTGGCGCACATCTCCGCGAAAAATTCGCACCTGCGCCATCCAGTGATCTAAAACCGGACGGCGGAGCGGTCAATTACTACGATGGGGCAGTCCCAGAGGGGAAGGCCGTTGAAGCCAAGAGAGCCCGCCTCACGTTTGTTTTTCACGATGATGCCGCTGAGGTCATGGACATTACCGGTAAGCATATCCACATAGACGGGATCCTTGATGTCCACGTCTTTGATCCGCACATCCACCAGCTTGCGGTCAAGGGAATTGCCGGGACGCTCGCCGCAGAACCAGAGGATGCATCCAATCTTTTTCCCGTCTTTCTGAATTCCTACAACCTTTAGTTCCTTGTCCACATTGCACTCTACATGCATCTCAGCGCTCTTTAGCTCAGGGGTGAAGAGCGAAGTCACATGCTGGACAGCGTAGAACTTAGGACGCTTGTAGACAGGCTCCTTACGTCCGTTCATACGGATAAGACCGAAACTTTGGAGCATCCATCCGTAATTGAGATCTACCATTGTGAAGAACGAGTAAGGCACGCCGAGCCCGAAGTGGGTAAGGCTCTGGCGAAGGTCCCATTTGGCCTGACTGTATTCTGTCCATTCGATGCTATTCATCGCATGTCCATATTCGAGCTGCGCCGGGCAGCCGGTCTCTCCCTGAAGGATTCCGATATGCGGACTGAAAGCCTTCATGTCAGCGCGGAGCTTCTCAACTGCCGGAGCGACCCTCTCCGGGGTTGGCCAATAGGCATGGTAGGTGACATAGTCCACAAGATCAAGCCTCCCTGCGTCTCTGATAATCTCCATCACCTGGCGGATGTATTTCCGATCGGGAGTACAGGCGCCGACGGCCGCTATCTTCGCATCCGGATCGACCTCCCGAATGGCTTTTGCGGTATTGAGGAACAGCTCGGCATACTCCGGATATGAATCCAGCTTTTTGCTGCCGTCCGGCTCGTTCCAGACTTCCCACATGGTGACCTTTCCCTTATAACGTTTGACGCAGGCCTTGACATACCTGACCCAGGCATCCATCACAGGGCCTTCCGGGAAAAGCTTTGCCCCAAGGTCTATCCCATGATCGGAATAAATGGGATTGCCGTAGCAGAGGCAGATCCAGGGATGGATTCCCTCGGCGAGAAGGCCGTCGACCTGGGCGTCCAACCAGGCGAAATCATATTTTCCCTTCTTCTTTTCGGTCTTTGCCCAGCCGCTCTGGAGGCGGGAATAGCCGACACCGGTCTCACCCATATACTGTTTATACTGCTCGAAATCCGCGAAATCCCTGTCCAAGGTTTCACTGCCGACCGACCAGAAGGAGGGAGCATCCAGCTGCGAGGCAACGGGGACGAGCTCTCCAAGAACGGGAAGCGAGGCCGGATGGGCCTTGATATTTTCCCATGTAACAGATTTCTTAAGGGCGCCGCTGCAAAGGATGGGGAGGGCAGCGAGCACAGCAAGGGTAAGTACGATCTTTTTCATGGCTATTGATGATTTTTGTCGTAATCTTTCTGATAATTGGTCGCTGCGACGATGAACATCAGGATGCTGCAGACAACCCAAATGACGGCTAGGATAGGGAAGGTGGCCCCAAGGCTGCCCATGCTCTGTTTCATGGCTCCGAGAATCACCGGGGCAAGGGCGCCGACAGCAAAACCGGTCATAATCATGGCGCTGGAGCAGGAAGCGTGAAGCCTCGGCGGGGTCACGTCATACAGCACAGCATAGGTATTGGCATCGAAAAAGGCGCGGAAGAAGCCCCAACCGGCAAAGCTCAGGTAGAGCAGCCACAGACTGGGATTTCCGCCCATGAGATAGAGGAACAGCGCGCCGCCGAGAAGGCCGGCGGCCTGAAGAAGCATACGGATCTTGTGGTTCTTCTTTGCAAGCGAATCGGAGATGGAGCCGGCAAGGAGGACGCCCACAAAGGCGGCCACATATGTCCATAGCATAGAATTCAAGCCCGCGGACGCCTGACTCTGCCCGAATTCCTCCTGCAGGTAGGCGGGGACCCATGTCATGTAACCGGTGATAACGAAGATCAGGCCGCTGAAGCCTATTGTCAGCATAAGGGCTGTAGGAGTCGTAAAGACAGTCTTGAACCCTTCGAAAAATCCTGGTTTGTCCGCCTTTTCCGCCGGAGCTGCCCCTGGTTCCTCATCTTTGTCGCGGAGACGGAACACCATAAGGATACCCCAGATGATGCCTGCAGCGCCAAATATAATGAACGAATACTTCCACCCGAGCCTGTCTGCGATGAGCCCTGCGAGCCATCCTGCCAGAATGACTCCGATATAGTAGGCCGTCTGGTGGATTGACATCGCCCGCGCCCTCGTATCGGTGTGGTACTGCCCCAATAGGGAATAGTTCGCTGGGCCGAAAAAGGCCTCTCCGCCGCCTGTAGCAACGCTTCGAAGGACAATCAGCCACATGAAACTGGTGGCAAGGCCGGTGAACATCGTAGCCACGCTCCAGAAGAGGATGCTCACCGTGGTCACCCACTTACGGGAGAAACGGTCCCCCGCCCAGCCGCCGACAGGCACCATGGCGGCATAGAACAAATTGAAAATAGTGGCGATCAGACCGACAGAAGTATCAGTAAGGTTGAGTGCCTCACGGATGGCCGGAAGGACAGTGTTGAAGACCTGGCGGTCGCCTTGATTGAGCAGGTAAGCCATCCATAAAAGAAGGAGGACTTCCCACTTGTAAGACTTCTTTTCGAAGAACTTTTGCATTATGTGATTAGTTTCAGGAATCCTGTGGAATATTCACACCACAGCATACCACAGTTTCAATATACAAAGGTAAGGAAAATCTCCTGATGTTGTCAATTAATTCAATAATCATCCTCAATTTTAGCTAATTATCTCGATATTTGTAGCATGCGTGCAATCATAAATAACAAGATACGGGCACTGCTTTTGGCGCTTTGCCTCTGTCCGGTGGCTTCCCTGGCCCAGACCCACCAGTTTTCCTTGGACGGCGATTTTATGGAACGAGGAGAGCTGCGTATCGGCGGAAATGACACCGACCCCTCCAACGGCAAAGAAGATTTTGCCGCCTTCATCCTTGGCAGAATCAGACTGACGGCAGACTATCAACTGTTGAACGAGAAAGGCTCTCCGATAATGGAAACCCGCTTTTCCGGTCAGTACTGCGGGACATGGGGAGCGGAATCATCAGCCCTGAACATATTCGAAGGATGGGCAAAGGTCTATTGGGGAAAAGGCTTCTCCGCCAAACTCGGCAGACAGGTCCTCTCCTACGACGACCAGCGAATCTTCGGCTCCGACGACTGGTCGATGACCGGAATCTCCCATGACGGACTGAAGCTCGCCTATGAAGGTCACGGTCACAAAGTTCACCTTTTCGGCGCCTTCAACCAGAACCTCGCCAATATCTCCGGGGGAACCTACTATACCGGAGGCATCCAGCCATATAAAGGTTTGGCGGCTCTGTGGTATCATTGGGACCTGCCAAAGATTCCGCTTGGCATCTCTGTGACAGCATCTGATATAATGATGGAGGGCGAGCCAAAGGTTGTCGACACCAATCTTAACCAGTGGGAATATCACCGTTTTCACCAGCAGCTGATTGGCACATACCTCAACTTCCATCCCCAAAAATGGAGCATCGAAGCCAGTTATTACAAGCAGATGGGAAAAGAAGAAGGGGGGCTTCCGCTAAATGCATGGATGGCCAGCGGCAAAGTTAAGTTCTCTCCTTCGGAAAAATGGACCGTCAACACCGGTTTTGATTATCTTAGCGGAGACCCGGACTTTGCCGTTCCTCCCGGCGGAATGATTGGAATGCAGCGCCATGAAGTAGTAAAGGGCTTCAGTTCCATCTACGGATCGCACCACAAGTTCTACGGGGCCATGGACTTTTTCTATATAAGCGCCTACTACGGCGGATTCACCCCGGGCCTTCAAAACGCTTATGCAGGAGCCACATGGAAGCCCGCCAAAGCCCTATCCCTTGATCTGGCATACCATTTCCTCGCCACAGCCGCAAAACTTCGCAACGCCGAGCAGCCCCTCGGCCACGAAGTTGAATTCTCCGCCAGCTACGACCTTGGCCACGGAATGAGCCTGAGCACCGGTTACACCTTCATGCGGGGCACGGAGACCATGGTCATCCTTAAACGAACTTCCGACAAGCGCGAACTGCATTGGTGTTGGCTCATGTTCAGGGCAACTCCAAAATTCCTCCAGAGCAAAAGATAAACACACATGATTATGAATACACTGAAAAAAGCACTGACTGCGATTGCATTATTGACTTTCTCTTGCCTTCTCTCCCCCGAAGCCAAATGCTGGGGAAATCTAGGCCATGCAACTGTCGCCAAAATCGCCCAGGACCATCTTTCGCCCAAGGCCCGCAAGGCGATAAAGAAATATATCGGAGTTCCCCTCCCGGCCATCGCCTCAGACGCAGATGTGTTCAGGGGAGTATGGACAATGGATCTTGGATTTATTCCTACTAACCCGGATGCGGCCAGGGTAGCTTTCGTCAAGAACTTCGATTTTTCCACTCCCCTCAATATCTCCCCGTGGAGCCACTCCATTACCGTGGATGAGAATTTCAAGTGCTTCCCGACCGATAATCTCGACGGGGCCTATATCAATAACGACGCCTATTATGTGACCCTTCTGTCGAAGAAGCTGCGCGAAGAGGCGGAGAATATGGACCCGTACGAGCGCTATAAGGCTATCGCCCTGATTGTCCATTTCCTCGGGGACATGCACTGTCCGATGCACGTTGTCTACCTGCCGGCCAATACGGTGAAAGGCCATATAGACGTCCTTTACAAGGGGAAGAAGATTTCCCTCCATTCATTCTGGGACAACAGTGTGTTCGAAACCAACCTCCCGAAAAGCTTCGGCGACCTTGCCTATCTTGCAGACAATGCTGACAAGAAAGGAATAAAGGAAATCACGGAAGGAGATGTCTACGATTGGGCAGGAAGGACAGCCGAAAAATGCTGGCCGCTCAACAACACATGGCATGACGGAGACACCCTCCCTTCTACCTATGCTACCGAAATGAGAACAACCCTTCTCGAGCAGCTCCGCGACGCCGGCTACAGGCTTGCAAAAGTTCTTAACGAAACCTTCAAATAGCGGTGGAACGGGCCTCGAGAATATGGATTGCGCTCATTCCTGTGGCGGTTCTCGTCTCAGTCCTAGCGTTGGATATCTCCGTCTTCGGAGCTGATTCCATCCTCGGGGCCTCCCAAGTTGCGCTCATCCTCTCAGGCGGTGTCTGCATCGCCCTGGCCCACTTTATCTACAAAACTCCCTGGTCAGAATTCGAGAAGGCAATAAAAGCACATGTCGGAGATGTCGCCGGTGCCATAATGATCCTGCTGATGATAGGAGCTATCTCGGGGACATGGACTGTCAGCGGGGTGGTTCCGGCATTCATCTATTACGGGTTGAAAATCATCAGCCCGAAGGTATTTCTCCTCACAGCCTGCCTTCTCTGCGCTGTGGTTTCAGTAATGACAGGGTCGTCATGGACCACCATCGCCACAGTTGGAGTCGCTCTCCTTGGGATAGGGAGAGCTGAAGGCTTCAGCGACGCCATGACCGCCGGAGCAATCATCTCAGGAGCCTACTTCGGGGATAAAATATCCCCTCTTTCCGACACGACGGTACTCGCCTCCTCGATCAACGGAGTCCCTCTATTTACGCACATCAAGTACATGATGCTTACGACCACCCCGTCTTTCATCATTACGCTTCTCGTTTTCACTCTTCTGGGGCTGTCCCATTCCGGCACCGAAAGCGGACAGATGCAGCTATATTCAGACGTACTGAATTCGTCTTTCCATATTTCTCCGTGGCTGATGATAGTGCCGGGACTGACGATTCTGATGATCTGGAAAAGGCTTCCCGCACTAGCCGTCCTCGCTTTGTCAAGTGCCGTGGCGGCGGTAGCATCGATTATTTTCCAGCCGGAAATAGTCGGGAAGATTGGGGCAGGAATCACCGGAGGCTCCTCTTTCAGGGTTTTCTTCGCGGGAGTAATGTCCTCCGTTTTCGATTCTGTCAGCATAGAGACCGGGAATGCCGAGGTGAATGCCCTTGTATCTTCAAGAGGGATGACGGGTATGCTGAATACGGTTTATCTTATACTCTGCGCCATGTTTTTCGGCGGCTGCATGCGCGCCAGCGGCATGATTGCAGATCTTTCGAGGATGTTGCTGCCGCTTACACGCACAAGGGGCGGTCTCGTCGGGTCCACAGTTCTGACTGGTACAGCCTTGAACGGAATCGTATCGGATCAATACCTTTCCATTATTCTCACCTCGAATATCTACCGTGATTCGTATGAGAAACAGGGTTATGAAAACCGCCTTTTGAGTAGGAGCGTCGAGGACTCTGCAACTGTGACTTCCCCTCTTTTCCCCTGGTCAAGCTGCGGTATGACCCAGGCCACAATCCTTTCCGTCCCCACTCTGGTGTACGCCCCCTTCTGCCTTTTCAATATAATTTCACCTCTAATGTCCGTAATAGTAGCCCTAATCGGATGGAATATCTTCCGAAAGAAATAATTATATTGTAAATTAGCACTCGCATACGACTAAAACCACTAAACCATGTCTGTCATAGCAATAGATATTGGCGGGACAAAGGTGCTCGGAGCCGTTTTCTCCACGGATGGAAAGATCCTTGCCAAAAAGACCCTCCTACTTAATGGAGCGGGAGGAGAAGATGCCTGCGCCATTATATTGGATATCATCAGAGATCTCGTCAAATTGTGCCCTGAAGGGGCCGTAGATGCCATCGGAGCCTGTGTTCCCGGTATCGTCTATCATGAGGACGGAAGCGTCTGGGCTCCCAATATCCCCGGATGGGAACGATACCCTCTCCTTTCCGTTATCAAAAAAGAGGTCGGAGACGGGATACATTTAGATATTGAAAGCGACCGGTCCTGCTACATTCTCGGAGAAGCCTGGATGGGGGCGGCAAAAGGCTCGTCCGATGCCGTCTATATGGCGGTCGGGACGGGCATTGGACTTGGTATCCTCCTCGGAGGCCATATCGTCAGGGGCCATGATGACATTGCCGGAGCCATCGGCTGGACAGCGCTTCAAAGTCCTTTCATGGAAGAATACTCCCAGTGCGGCTGCTTCGAGACTTTTGCCTCCGGAAGCGGCATTGGGAAGCAGCTCCAAAAAGCAGTGAAAGAGGCTCCCGAATATGCCGGAGCGCTGAAAAGCAAGGCTCCTGAGGCTCTTTCCTCTTACGATGCCTTCGCCAATTATGATTCTGACCCCGTCGCGAGGAAGGTCCTTTACAAAGCCATCGAGATGTGGGGAATGGCCTCGGCCAACATCGTCAGCCTGCTTAATCCCGAAATTGTGGTCTTTGGAGGCGGCGTCTTCGGTCCGGCGGGCCGTTTCATCGAAGATATCCGGAAGGAGGCCCTGAAATGGGGGCAGCCCATTGCCATGCAACGGGTTCGTTTTGCCGTTTCCACTCTCCCCGGGGAGGCCGCTCTATATGGAGCCGCAAGGCTAGTTATAAATGAAAATACCAAGCAATGATGAAACAGAATAATTATTCCGTTCCCTCCGTATTTGTGGCCGCTTGTGCCGGAATGTTCTTTTTCGGGGTGGCCATGCTCTCCCTCGGCCCGATTCTGGCCCAGCTTGGCCAGACGGTGGAAGGGGCCAACAGGCTACCCGGGACAATGTCGATCGGTATCTTCCTCGGAACAATCCTTTTCGGGCCGGTAGTCGACCGTTTTGGATATAAATGGCTTCTCATATTAAGCTCTATTTTCGCCCTTGCAGGCCTTCAGGGCCTTGCCAATTTCGATTCGATAAATCTTTTGCACCTCTCCATTTTCTGCCTCGGCTTCGGAGGCGGAATTCTCAATGGAGAGACCAATGCCCTCGTTTCGGACATATATGACGACTCCAAGAGAGGCGGCCGCCTGGGACTTCTTGGCGCCGTCTACTGCATCGGAGCTCTGGTCTGGGTACTAATGAATACCTTCATCCCCAACTACCGGATTCCGCTGAATATCCTCTCCGTGCTGATGGCTCTCTTTATCATCTATTTCATCCTTATCACTTTCCCGGAGAAAAAGATTTCGGAAAAGACCAGCCGCTCTTCGGTGTCTCTGCTGGTGAAATCGCTGCCCCTCTACCTCTTCTCCATTATCCTTTTCTTCGAGAGCGGTCTCGAAGGGGCCCAGGCCAATTTCACTATCTCATACTTCCTCAGGAGAGGCGGACTCGACCTTTCTATCGCGACCTTTGCCATGACTTGGTTCACCATAGGCATGCTGGCAGGAAGGCTTCCCCTCGGAAAGATACTGAACGCCATTGGGCCACTGAAAACACTCTACACCTACCTCTCGGTAACTCTGGTCGGTGTTGCTCTTTTATTCTGGGGAGCATCAGTTCCCGCCATGGCATATGTGTCCATGGCCCTTCTCGGCTTCGGCGTCGGAGCGACATACCCGGTCATACTGAATTTCATCGGCGGAGCCTATCAGAGCCTTTCCGGGACGGCAATGTCGATAGCCCTGGGCGTCGCCCTGGTCGGTCAGTATGTCTTCAATATGATTACAGGAACTGTGTTTGACAACGGTCACTACTCATTCCTGCCGGCCCTTCTCTCGGGAGCGGTAGTCTGCATAATGCTCCTGGTCCCGGTAGCCGTTCGGTCATCAGCTAAAAAACAATAGAACAGAAGCCCCCAATAAGGTTTCAAGAAATATTAACCAAAAAATATAGTTAAAATGTTAGCACAACAATGGAAACAGAATGCCATCAATGTAATGAACGACATTGAGGCGACACAGATGGAACAGATCAAGAAGGTCGCAGAGGTCATGGCTGATTGCATCCAGTCCGGCCACCTTGTACACACATTCGGCTGCGGCCATTCAAATATTCCGATCGAGGAAATGTACCCCCGTATCGGCGGAATAGTAGGATTCCACCCCCTCTGCGAGCTCCCGCTGACCTTCTTCACCCACATCGTCGGCGAAATGGGCATCAATCAGTTCCTTTGGCTTGAAAGGCAGGAGGGATACGGACAGGCCATCATGAACAGCTGGCGTTTCGAAAAAGAAGACCTCATGTGGATATTCACCCATACCGGAATTAACGCCTGCGTCATTGACGTCGCCAATGAGGCTCATAAGAGGGGCATGAAGGTTATCGTCTGCGGATCAGCCGGCCAGACCGGCGACAAGGTCCCCCGTCACTCCGGCGGCAAGAACCTCTTCCAGATCGCAGACTATGTGGTTGACACTTGCTGCCCGCTTCAGGACGCTTCAGTGCCCCTGAAGAACCATTTCGACAAGATAGGACCGCTCTCGACAATGGCCTCCGTCACATGCGTTTGGATGATCATAACTACCGTCTGCGAGATCCTTGCAGACAGAGGGGTTCAGCTCCATATCAATCCTTCCCACAATGTCCCCGGCGACACTACGGCAAAAGAGCGCCTGGACGCAGCCATAGAGGCATATCGTGAGAGCGTTCGCCGCTGCTAATCAAAAGAAGGAAGTGAATACCATCGTCAAAATCACCGGAGGGAAGGTCCTCCTCCCCTCCGGTACTTTCAATGCCGATGTCATCGTCCGGGATGGCATAATTGAAGACATCACCGCCGCCCCGGTTGAGATTCCGGGCGCCATGATTTATGACGCCAGGGGAATGCATGTAGTCCCCGGTGGTATTGACCTCCATATCCATGGTGGAGGAGGATGCGAGTTCATTGAAGCTACAGAAGAGGCCTTCCGGACCGGCATAGACTCGCACCTTCAATTCGGAACCACCTCTATTCTTCCCACATTACCCGCCTGTCCGGTAGAGACTATCCGGAAATCTGTCCGCATCTGCGAAAAACTCGCGGAGGAGCCGTATTCGCCTGTTCTCGGACTCCATCTGGAAGGCCCGTATCTCAATCCCAAAAAGGTAGGGGCCATAATGCCGGAATATGTCACCCCTCCGAAAAAGGAGGATTATGAATCCATTCTGGACAGCACCAGGGTCATTAAAAGATGGGATTTGGCACCGGAACTTCCCGGGGCAGAGGAGTTTATCCGATGCCTCCGTGAGCATTCGGTCCTCGCATCCATAGCCCACACAGAAGCGGAATACCTCGATGTTCTCAAGGCATGGGAATGCGGGGCTACCCTGGCCACCCACTTTTATAACGCCATGTCGGGCGTCCACAATGTCAGAGAATACAAGCACGAAGGGACAATTGAGAGCATCTACCTGATCCCCGATATGGCCGTCGAAGTCATCGCCGACGGGAAGCATGTCCCTCCGACAATCCTCAATCTGATTTATCGGTTCAAGGGAAGCGACAGGATTGCCCTTATTACCGATGCCCTCGGAGCCTCGGCCGGGGCGGGCGAGAAGGGGATATTCGACCCTCGCGTCATCATAGAAGACGGGGTCTGCAAACTCTCCGACCGCTCGGCTCTCGCCGGCAGTATCGCTACAATGGACATACTGATAAAGACAGTCGTAGACGCCGGGATTCCTTTCGACGAAGCTATCAAGATGTCCTCCGAGACTCCGGCTAAGATAATAGGCGTCGAAGATCGCAAAGGAACTATCGAAAAGGGGAAGGATGCGGACATAGTCATATACGACAATTTCTGCCGATTGCAATTTGTAATGCAGAGAGGCCGGGTTGTCCGTAACGACCTGTAGATTTTTTTCTTAATTTTGTATTTTGTTAGTTACCTTGCCATGTCGCTCTGCCTACCAAGGAATTACAGGAACCTTCTCGGCTCCGTGGAAAACACCGAAAAAGCTATCAAAGCCGTCTAGGATATGTTCCAGACCAACCTTGCGGCACAGCTTACGCTGCTTCGCGTCACTGCCCCCATGGTCGTTCTCAGCGGAACAGGTATCAACGACGACCTCAACGGAGTAGAGAGACTACACGCACAAGGGGCGGTCTCGTCGGGTCCACCGTCATTACCGGTACAGCCTTGAACGGAATCGTATCTGATCAGTACCTATCAATTATTCTCACCTCGAATATCTACCGTGATTCGTATGAGAAACAGGGTTATGAAACCCGCCTTCTGAGTAGGAGCGTCGAAGATTCGGCTACTGTGACATCTCCTCTTTTCCCCTGGTCAAGCTGCGGTATGACTCAGGCCACAATCCTATCGGTGCCGACTCTTGTCTATGCTCCTTTCTGTCTTTTCAATATCATTTCCCCGCTGATGTCGCTCCTGGTTGCCTTGATAGGATGGAAAATCACCAAGAAGGCTATTTCGTAGAAAGGACGACTCTCAAAAGCACTTTTTCCTTTGGCTTGAGATCCAAAAGGAAGCCCGAAAGGGATGTGCCCGGATTGGGCGCATCCCAGCTGTGAATCGGCGAATCCGGCCAGTTCCAAAGAGGTTCTTCCTCAGGGGCGGGCACATCGGGGGCCTTCCGGTCTTTGGGATAGGATGTCTCCCAGATGCAAGGAGAGAGCTTTTGGCGGCGGCAAAGCCATGAAGACCGGATGACGGTAGCACGAAGATAACGAGTCTTCCCGTTTGCGGAAAGGCAAACCGCATTGCCCTCTATTGAAGCCTCCGTCTCGGAGCAAAGAGCCCAGCGGACGCGGCAGGCCGTATCCCGAGCCTCTATCCAATCCTCGACCACAAGGTCCTTCCCCTCAAGATACACCTTCCTATAGCAACTGTCGAGATCCTCGCTATAGATGGCGCTAAGGCCTATCTCCGCTCCCGGCTTTTCGGACGTTCCGGTCGCAGTCAAGACGGCCTCATGATTGACTTTTGGCTTATGAGAGTTGACCGTCAGAATATTGTGACAGAAGGGGCCGATACGGAAGACATTCCAGCGGTCCGATTCTTGGGTCATCTTCCATATTCCAAGCTTTTTTGATTCGAGGCTCTCGTAATTCTGCGACCCGAGATCCGTAGCCCATACGACTCCACCGTCCTCGAAGTAAAAGGACCCTTGGTCCGCATGAGCATGGCTCGAGAGGGAAATCCCTCCCTTGACAGCAAGATATGTATCCTCGGGAGACTGCCATCCGCTGCGATAAAGGTACAGGGGAGTTACGCCTCCGCAGACGTATTGGCTTGCGACCGGCTTCGGCAGGGAGCCAAGAGGAGCGGCGATGCGGGCGGCAAGAAGAGGAAACATCGGGAAGAGCCTGTCCTCGGTAAGGTGGCGATAATTATACGCCTTCATGACCTCTATCTCAGGCTGAAGGAGAGAAAGATCTCCGGAGCAGAGAGCCATATAGGCCTGCATGTACTGAGCCGCCGCATGGCGGGGAGAATCATAGTAGCTGTAGCACTTTCCGGTCGGGGTGCGCATCATCTGCAAGAAGCTGCCGGAGCGGTAGAAGCCGGGGCCGTCTTGCTCCATAAGCGAAAGGTCGCTGCCATAGCAGCTTTGAAGGGCGACAAGTAGCATTATCTGGAATGAAGACCCGTAACCCCAGTAGTTGTAGCCCTCGGGATAACCTCCCTCAGGGGAATAAGAGGCAAGGCTTTTCGGATTGGTTTCCAGGCATTTCCGTACGATTTCCCCGGCCTCCTCAGGGCATGCCTCCCAGAGAGCGAGGGCCCCGTAAACCATCCCGGCATTGCAGACCTGGTTCCAATTATTCTCCGCATTATAGAACCACGCCCATTTTTCATTACGGGAGGCTTCAAAGCCCAGCTTTCGCACCGCAGCGACGACACTGTCCCTCTGGGGCGGAGTCATCCTCTGATAGAGCCAATCATAGCCTATGGCGACAGCCATGGTCATCTCTCCGACATCCAGAAAATGGGTGGGGTTCCAGTCCGAGAAGCGGCAGACAGCCATCATCTCTTCTATTGCCCGGTCGGCATAGATATCGTTCCCATGAATCCTCCATGCATAAGAAAGATAGAATATGCGCTTTAGAGCTTCACGGGAAACATGAAGAAGCCTTTTTCCTATCTTGACCCGCTCGACGGGCGGCAGAGACAGCGCCTTTTGACAGAAAGAGAGTATCGTACTGTCGGCTCCTTTGACTACAGGGTCGGCAGCAATCTTATCCCTTACCGCCTGCTCCTCGCCGGAAAGGAGAATCAGCCTCGGATGGTCTCCCAGAGAGGGAATGACAGGCTCCGCAGCCGCCGCAAAAAGCGGAAAAAGCACCGCCGACAGCAGTGCTCCTATATAAATCAATCTTTTCATTGGCAAAGATACTCATCTGATACGGACTTAATCTCATACGAGAAGTCGGTATCTTTCAGCATGTAGACGCGGAAACTGCCGCCTCCGGGGGCCACCCTTATGACAACATGGCCTCCGTAAGCCTTCACCTTTGAGAAAAGGTCCTTGTGCGCCTCCATCTTGGCATCCCAGCTCTTTGTCAGATAGACATCCTTCTCCCAAGTATAGTTGTAGCTAGAGAATTGACCGGAGAAAATAGAGGTGAGAAGGTCTACATCAGGCTGCTTTTCATAAAAACTCTGGACAACTATGACCCTCGGAGAGAAGGCGTATTTTTGCATCTGACCTCCCCACGAGTTGGCACTCAGGTGGTGATTACTTTTGAATCCCTCCAGATAAGAGACATAATCCCGATAATAATATGCCTGAAAATTCTGGGCTACCGACACAAGGTCTCCGGCTGCTATGAAATCAAACTTCCCGTACTGGAGATGGAACCCGCAAGATGCTCCGTTTTCCGTAGAAGGCTTCCTCCTGTCCACGAACCCTTCCCCGTTGGAGCCTTTATAATAACCATCCCCGTTCCCTACATGGTTGAATATCCTGAACTTTCCCTCATAAGTGTCCTTTGTGGCTCCAAGAAGCTTAAACTGGGTCTCCGATCCGACTTGGAAACGCTCCCCCGCCACCCCTTTTTTCGAGGTGACATACTTAGCGAACTTGATGTAATTCTGGGTGGATTCTGATTCCGATGTAGGGAAAGTATAAGAGTCTTCCTCATAAGTGGGGTAGCCTCGGTCTATGAGATTTCTGAACGGCACTTCCTCGAAAAGACCGCTGACGCCGACGATTTGATAGCCGCCCTCGGGATGGATGGCATTATTGGAATTCATCTCGCCCATATGGTCGATATGGAAATGGGTGAGCATCATATAATCAATCTTTCCTCCGGAAGAGGCCGGGAGGAAATGCTTGATATAGGTACCGAAAGTCTTATATGCGGGGGTCGAAGCGTTCGGACGCTGAGGCTGCGCTGTAGGATCGGTAGGGAAAATCTCCCCCGCATCGACTACCATAGTCGTCCCGTCCGGAAGGATATAGAAAGTACATTCTCCGCGTCCGGAATTGATAAAATGGATGTCCAGATTACCTTCGCTCCAGACAGGCATCGTCTCTCCACTCGGAGTATCAGGCTTCTCCACGGGCTCCTCTGTCCCCTGATTATCCTTCGGCTTTGATTCTTCATTATGAGAGCATGAAACCACCAGAAGAGCGGCCATGCACAAATATTTGAGTATCGCTATTTTCATGGAACTATTTTATACTTTCTCCCTTTGCAAGTTTGACAAAGGCCTCGGCGGCCTCGACGCCGCATTCCATGCCGCGGAAACGCTCCATGGGACCGTGCCAACCCTCATAGAGCTCATCGATCCCCTGACTTACATGGCAGTCGCATGCCGCCCTTTTTCTCGCAGCGACACTGCTGATATCCACATAGTCCGTAGGGTGGAAAATCTTACTCTGGGTCCCCGTCATGACCTCGAAATAATAAAGGTCAAAACTTGCTCCCATCCTCCTCCAGGCATCGAAAACCAGCAGCGAACAGATTCTGTGATCGCGATGGCCATCAATCGGCCAATGGGTCAGGACAATGTCTGGATTTTCTTTCCGGATGGCCTCCAGCATCTCATCGTAACGATCTCGGGTAATCTCTGTAGCTCCGTCTATCTGGGAGAGGAAAACGGGCCTTGCTCCCGTTAACTTACAGGCATTCTCCGCCTCCTTGACGCGGATGGCTGCAGCTTCATCGTGGGTTTTCCCCTGGATTCCCGCCTCTCCGCGGGTAAGGTACATGCTCACCACTTCGTAGCCTGCATCCTTGAACAGGATCATCGTCCCTCCGCATCCCGTTTCGGGATCGTCGGGGTGCGCCCCGACAACCAGGACCTTGCCGCGTTTGCTATTTTTTGGTGTCCTTTTCATATCGAGAGGCATCCCGAGGACCGTTGCCCCGGCAAGCGAAGCGACTGAGGCAACAGAAGCCTTAAGCATATCTCTTCTATCCATATTTTTACTGTAAGTGCAAGTTTTAGATGTTATTCTGCGGTAAAGTTAACATTTCCCCGGCACATAACTGCATATTTTTTCTAATTTTGTATTTTGATAGTTACCTTGATATGTCACTATATATCCCCAAGAATTACAGGAACCTTCTTGGCTCCGTGGAAAACACCGAAAAAGCTATCAAAGCCGTCAAGGATATGTTCCAGAGCAATCTTGCGGCCCAGCTGACCCTCCTTCGTGTCACCGCCCCAATGGTTGTTCTCAGCGGAACAGGTATCAACGATGACCTCAACGGAGTAGAGAGACCGGTAAGATTCCCGATAAAAGAGATGAACGACCGAAAGGCAGAGGTGGTTCACTCGCTTGCAAAATGGAAAAGGCTTAAACTCGCCGAACTCAAGACTCCTCCCGGAAGAGGAATCTACACCGATATGAACGCCCTCCGGCCGGATGAAACCCTTGACAATATCCACTCAATCTATGTCGACCAGTGGGACTGGGAAAAGGTCATCCATCCTTCGGAGAGGAACCTCGATTTCCTTAAAAGGACGGTTCGGCGCATTTACGAGGCCATAAAAGTTACCGAAAACCGGCTCTATGTAGAGTTCCCGGAGATCGTGCCGTCCCTCCCTGACGAAATATTCTTCATCCATAGCGAAGAGCTCCTGAGGATGTACCCCTCGATGACCCCGAAAGAGAGGGAAAACGCCATTACAAAGGAGCACAAGGCCGTTTTCCTTATCGGCATCGGAGGAGAACTCTCGGACGGCTCCGTCCATGACGGCAGGGCATCCGACTATGATGATTGGAGTACCCCGAATTCCGACGGATACAAAGGTCTCAACGGAGACATTCTCCTTTGGAATAATGTCCTTGAGAGCTCGTTCGAAGTTTCGAGCATGGGTATCCGAGTCGACCCGGAGAGCCTCCGTCGCCAACTCGCAATCCGAGGCGATGAAGACCGCGCCGGCCTTTATTTCCATAAAAAACTCCTCTCCGGAGAGCTTCCACAGACAATCGGAGGAGGTATTGGGCAGTCCCGCCTTTGCATGTTCCTCCTTCGAAAAGCCCATATCGGAGAAATCCAGAGCGGCCTATGGCCGGAAGAGATGGTCACCGCTTGCCGCGCAGCCGGAATCGACCTGGTATAACCTTGAAATCAAATTCTGACATATAATGAGTAACGACAGAACCCGTTTGGCCAAAGAGTCATTTGTCAAGAGACCGGTGAGCGTGGACGATCCCTGCAAGAAAATTTCCGACTACTACGGAGATCTCATTTTCGACAGGAGGAAAATGAAAGAATATCTCGACCCAGAGATCTTCAAATCCTTCCTCGAGTGCGTAGACAAGGGCGTCGCCCTCGACATGAAAACGGCCGACGGGGTCGCCGCTGGGATGAAAGAATGGGCAATGCAGCACGGGGTTACCCATGTTACCCACTGGTTCCAGCCGCTCAGCGAAGTGACCGCTGAAAAGCACGACTGCCTCATCGATTACGATGGTAAGGGAGGAGTCATAGAGGCCTTCGACGGGAGGGCCCTGGCCCAGCAGGAACCGGACGCCTCCTCTTTCCCGAGCGGAGGTATCAGGGCCACCTTCGAAGCCCGCGGCTACACGGCTTGGGACCCGACTTCCCCTGTCTTTATTGAAGAGGACACCCTCTGCATTCCGACTGTTTTCATCTCCTATACAGGTGAGGCCCTCGATTGCAAAACCCCGCTTAAAAAGGCCCTGAAGGCTGTTTCTGATGCTGCTCTCCCCATCTGTCGCCTATTCGACCCCAAGGTCTCAAAGGTCATTTCATACCTCGGCTGGGAGCAGGAATACTTCCTTGTAGACGAGAGTCTCTATGCGGCCAGGACCGATCTGATGATTACGGGAAGGACCCTCATGGGCCATAATTCCTCCAAGAATCAGCAGCTCGGAGACCATTATTTCGGAGCCATCCCTCCGAGAGTCGCCGCCTTTATGCGAGACCTCGAAATAGCGGGGCACAAGCTTGGAATCCCCCTGAAAACCCGCCACAACGAAGCGGCCCCGAACCAGTTCGAGCTCGCTCCTATATTTGGAGACACCAACCTGGCCAACGACCAGAACCAGATTGTAATGAATCTGATGAATAAGCTTGCCAGAAAGCACGGGTTCGTAGTCCTCTTCCACGAAAAACCCTTCGCAGGGGTGAATGGCTCGGGAAAGCACAACAACTGGTCCCTCGGCACTGATACCGGCACAATGCTTCTCGCCCCGGGCAAAGACCCGATGGGCAATCTCCAATTCATCACCTTCTTTGTCAATGTACTCGCCGCAGTCCAGAGGCACAACGGCCTTCTGAAAGCATCCATAGCCAGTGCCACCAACGCCCACCGACTCGGCGCCCATGAAGCTCCTCCGGCGATTATTTCCGCCTTCCTCGGAAATACGATGACAAGCGTGCTCCATAAGCTGCTGGAAGTCCCTTCCGACACCCCGATAGAGATAGCGGGAAAGAAAGGAAGAAAAATAGGCCTTGTGGAAATCCCTGAAATCTTCATCGACAATACCGACAGGAACCGTACCTCCCCCTTCGCTTTCATCGGTAACCGGTTCGAATTCAGGGCAGTCGGCGCTCCGGCCAACTGCGCCACCGCAATGACCACACTCAATGCAGCCGTAGCGGAGCAGCTTCTCCTTTTCAAGGCAGATCTCGACAGGGAACTCGCAAAAGGGAAGACTCTTCAAGTCGCAGTCATGGACACCCTGAAGCCTATTATAGCAAAGGTGATCGACGTGATCTGCTTTGACGGCAACGGATACACGGAAGAATGGAAGAAGGAGGCGGAAAGGCGTGGACTCGATGTTGAGGACAGCGTGCCGGAGATGTTCCGGACATTCACCTCAGAAGGCTCCGTCGAGATGTTCACAAAAACGGGAGTTTATTCCCTGAAGGAACTTGAGGCCCGTAACGCAGTGAAATGGGAGACCTACTCGAAGAAGATCCAGATTGAAGCGAGTGTATATGTCAGAATGGCCATAAACCATATACTCCCAGCCGCAATAGAGTATAAGAACAGCCTTCTGGAGACTGTCTCAAGGACAAATGAAGTGTTCGGCTCTCTTGACTCCTGCAAGACGGAAGTAGACCTGACCAGAGAAATCTCCGCCCTTATAGAGGATATAAAAGCCCAGTCAGACAGGCTCAAGGGAAAGGCAAATGAAGCAGAGGCCCTCGCCGACGAATATGAAAAAGCATCAGCCTATCAAAAGGTTGCTAAAGCTTGCGATGAGCTTAGAAAACCCCTTGACAGGCTGGAGGAACTTGTAGACAATCGTCTCTGGCCTCTTCCGAAGTACAGAGAGCTGCTTTTTATCAGCTAGAACCTTACGGCGAAAGTCATTCCGGCGGTCGGCTTATAACCGGAGCCGGTCTGGACGAAGTCTACTGAAGGATACATGGTAGCGGTTGCATACCTTCCCATGAGATCCTGATTGTACATATTCTTCACTTTGGCAATCTTGACAGCATCTGAGCAGGACCAGATCCTAAGCACAAGGTTGGCCAATGCCGCTCCTGCAAAAATATATGCTCCCTTCTTTGCCACTTTCTCGTCAAGAAATACGATTTTATTGTCTTCCTTGATGATATTGCCATCAGCATCTTTCTCTATTGAATTATAGACAGTTCTGATTCCATAACTACCAACCAAGCCGATGAGAATATCGCCGCCGATGAATGCCCAGCCGCGTCCCGGCTCATGGGCGATAAGCTGACCGACACCGGGCTCAGCGAAAGAGGTGAGTCCCAGCCAGAAAGGAGAGAGAGGATCAGTCGAGGTCTTCTGATAGCTCTTGGTGTTGTAGACCTGCTTGAGTTCTTTGTAGGTCATACCAGGGCGCACCGTCTGTCCGAAAAGAGCGGTTACTGAAAGCGCCAAAGTCACAATAAGGATAAAACGTTTCATAAGTTAAACTGTATTTTGGCCACAAATATAGCTTTTTTGCATTTTTTTGCAAAGTCAGAAAGAAAAAAGTAATTCTCCTCCACTCGCTATGTCCGAGTGCTTGATTGCCGTCCCTTCGAGGGGTTTTCCGTTCAGAGTGACCGCTTTTGCTTTATCGGTAAGATGTTTACGATTCCTCGTCAGGATAGTAAAGGGAGCCTCCCCGGAGCGGATAACTATTTTATCAAAATGAGGAGAAAAGACCTCGTATTCGTCAGAGCCGACAAGAAGGGGATAGAGACCGGAAGAGGCGAAAATATACCATGAACTCATGGCTCCGTCGTCCTCATCCATCTCCGGGGCGTATCCGTCAGGTGTATTCCTGAAGGCCCTTCCGACAAATGGCTCAGGATACTCAGCGTTACCCCCGTAGATATGGACCATCTCATCGTCCGTAAGATAAGAATTCACCACCTCTGCAGTCTTATCCGGCCGACCGAAACGATTGAAAATGAACGGAGTATGGATATCGGGCTCGTTCCCTTGATTGTATAGTCGCTTCTCGAAAAACTCCTCGAGCTGGCTCTCAAGACTGTCCCTTCCGACAAGGTCTATCATCTTGTCGATAAAATGCGGCGCGTTCCAGCGATGCTGCCATTTGGAGCCTTGATAGAGGCCGTTTTCTTTCATGAGAGTAAACTCCGGTGTAATCTCCATAAAAATCGGGATCCATGTCGCAATGAACAGAGAATCAGCTCTTTCCGAGTATTTCTTGGCATCCTCCGTCCTGCCTAGAATCTCTGCAATCTTCCCTAGGGCCCAAAGGTCGTAAGAACTTTCAAGCCTCTGGTCCGGCTTAGTCATGGGAAGGTCATTCTCGGCCTCTTTCACCATCCCTTCGTAGCCTTTTTCGAGATTAATTCCCTTGACGCCTTTGGCTACGGCATCGAGAATGGTAATTACTGAATGTTCCGTACGGACAGATGGCGCCGCCTCGTAAGGGGTCGTCCACTGATTCTTTCCCGTTTTGAAAAGGTCAATAAGAGAGTTGCAGATGTCAGACGAGGCTTCCCTCTCCAAAAGCACCAGAAGAGGGAATTTTGTCCTGAAGGTATCCCACATGCTCCAGCTTCCGTAGAAGGTGTAACCTTCGTTGTCATAGATGTTTCCATCGGTCCCTATATGTCTTCCGTCAGGGGACTGGGCGACCATGGGGCTTAGATAGAGACGATAAAGCGAAGTATAGAAAATTATGCGGTCTTCCTCTGTGCCGCCCTCTACCTCTATCTTCGAGAGTTTTTCCTCCCAGGACTTCGCCGCCATTCGGCGTATCTTGTTAAAACTCAGATTCTTCCACTGTACGTAAGCGTCTCTTGCGCTCTTTTCGTCCACCGTCGAAGTCCCTATTCGGATCTCAACGGAGCGGGTCTTCTCAGGGAACTCGATATCAACGGCTTTCTCCTCGGTTCCGACAACTTTAAAGGGAGTATCTGAAACGAGGGTGAAATAGAGTTTGTAACTACCCCTTGCACAGACAGTAGGAGAAACCGTCCAGCCTTCGATCGTCCTGTCGTCCTTTATCGTATACCCGCTAGGCTTGATGCCGGACAAGCGCTTTATTACAGAGGACGAAAAGTCGATATGAAATACCTTCGGAGAGGTGGGACGGAAATCGTACCTCTCCAAAGCTGTATTCACCGTTGCAGTAAATGATCCCCTGGTCCCGTTCGAAAACAGGGTCTCGTAATAGCCCGGAACGGCTTTTTCTGTTCCCTTGACTATTGAAACGGGCTCGCTCTCGGGGCATGGACGGATGCGAACATCTCCCCCGCCTCCGCTGCAGCCGACCCCGGAAACCCTTGTGATCGACACCCCTGATATCTCAGGTACGGCCCAATCATAGCCGCAATGCTGTGGAGGGTCGCTGTCCGGGCACACCGAAATCATTCCGAAGGGGACCTGAGCCCCCGGAGAAACCTGTCCGTGATCTCCTGAAGTACCCATGAAGAGATTGACTTCATGGGTACTGTTACATGCGGAGATTAGTAAGAGCAGCGATAAGAGGGTCACCGCGGCGACAAGAATCGCAAAATATGATATCAACTTTTTCATTACCGGCCCCCTCTTTCTCAATTATTAATTATTGCCTGAGTTTTGGAAGATCTCCACTCAGATCCCATATGGTCTCATCCCAGCCGAGTTGTTTTGCGGCTTGGGAACAAGTTGTTCCCGCCGCCACTGCCTTCCCGTGGTAAGGGAAGATATGGCCGCCTGAAACTCCGCTTGTAGTACCGGGACCGGTCAAAGGGTTGTTCTCATCGAAATCGCCTTGATCTGCAAGGACATTCGAAGGAGCCGTGGCTTTGAAATCAAGATCCGCTCGACGAAGACCTCCCTTGAGGGTAATATTTGTAGGAGCGCCATTCTCCTTAAGATCTCCGTAACAGTCTCCGACAATGGCTCCGACACTGTAATTGGCATCGGTCCTAGCTACCGTCAGCTCTATCTTTTCATTCCAGCTGATGCAGTCAATGACGGCATCCGGATCAGTAGTCTTATTGTCGATTCGTCCGACAATACCGCCTCCGCCATGATTGGTGGAAGTTAATGAAGTTGTTGAGTAGCAATTTGAAATCACATTACCTCCGCCATCTGCTATATATGCGGCGATACCGGCAGAGAAACGGGTTCCGGAGATAGTCCCCCTCGAGTAGCAGTTCTTGATAGTGTTGCCTCCTGTCTTCTCGACGTACCCGAGCATACCTGCATTATGATGGCCGGAAGCAACGATGTCCACATCCGCCGAGCATCTTTCGATAGTAACCCCGTATCCTCTTCCGAAGATTCCGGCGTTCCCGTACTGGCTGGACCTGATTTTTCCCTGAACATGGCAGTTGATAGCACTGGCATGCATGACGACATCGTTATTAAGATATCCTCCATATGCAGCGATTATACCTGAAGAATACTTATTGGCGGTGTTGCCAAGGGCGGCATTTGTAATATTGAGATTACGCACCTCGCCCCAGAGAACTCCGAACAATCCGGCATTTCCTGCATGCTCAGCATCAGCGCGGCAGGTCAAATTGGAAAGGGTGTGGCCGTCTCCGTCGAAATCAATCTTCTTCTGATAAGGGCTCACATTGTTGATAGGATTCCAATCCCCGATGGAGGACATGTCGATATCTGCTCCGAGTTTATAATAAATCGTCGAGCCTTCAATGAGCGTCTCCTCGATCTTCAACATCTCCTCCGCCGTCATGATGACATAAGGATCGTCGACTGAGCCGGAACCGTTGTTGAACGGGCTGAAAGCCCTGCTCAGTAGAATATAAGCCGCCTTATCTGAAGGAATCTCATACTCTTTCGGGCCGGAAACAGCAGAAATGACTACCGGAATAAGATAGACACTGGTCATATCCATATTTTGGGTAGCCCCCACCTTGATTGCTCCCGTGGTGGATCTTACGTTATACTTGTAAAGGGTCACGTCTCCTGTCGTGAATTCATACGCGTCGTTCGGCGCCATCTTGTAATTGGTGCCATGGGCGGAGTTGTATACATCCACAAGATCAGGATTGACTCCGAAAGTAATCGTAGCGTTGTCGCTCGCAACGGACCCGTCGAGGGTGTCGGCATAAGCTCTAAGGTCAATTATCTTGGTGACCTTAGGCATCGTGACCACTATGTCCACATCGGAGAAAGCAACCGGATAGAAGGTTCCCTTCATGAAGGGGACCTCGTCGGCCTCATTCTTATTGATACAGGACGGGACGAGCAGCGTCGCAAATGCGGCAAGAATCAATAATATCTTTTTCATGGTTTCTAGTCGCTAAAAAGTTAAATTGTCGTTCCAGCCCGGATTCTGCTTGAGGGCGCCTTCTGTAAGCTGGCGGTCATAAATCGGAACAGGATAGAGATAATCCTTATCCTCATTCCAGGTACACTTGATGCTCTTGTGGGGATTCAGATACCCGCTGGATGTTCCGCTGAGGGTCACATCCTTACCGATCTCGAAGTAATCTTTGGCATTAACAGAAGGTTTATCGCCCGAATACAGGCATGCATCTACAGTACCGTCTCCGTCAAGATCGTAGTTTCCTGCTCCCGGGAAGTACATTCCATAGAACTGAGCCTCGAAGGTTTTTCCTTCCTTCCAGCGCATGATATCATCATAGCGGAAGCCTTCCTGACCGAGCTCCACAGCTCTCTCGCGGCGTATTTCAAGGATAACTCCCTTGTTGGCGCCGCTGACATTCCTGAAGCCTCCCCATTCCGTATTGGTGAGGAACGGATCAGGATTGGCATTGGCGTCAGCCATGTTCAGGTGAGGCATACCGACTCTGTCGCGAAGCTTGTTGAGAGAAAGATCAAGGTCTCCCTGAGTCAAGGTCCCGAGTTCAGCCTTGGCCTCAGCATAGTTGAGATACACCTCTGCGGCACGGAAGGAGATGAGATCTATATCGGTAAGATTATATTTCATCTGCTCCCTTGTGGTCACATACTTTGTCGGCTGGAAACCGGTGCCGGAATTCTTGATTTCGGGAGCGGTGAAGGTCTCTTCTCCGTCAACCTTGAATCCGGGAGTACGGATAGACTGGGCAAGACGAGGATCGCGGTTCTTTGCCGCATCCACGAACAGCATGCTTTCCCATCCGGCCTTGTCGGTGAAACGGGTGCCGTCCTTCATGAGGTAGCTGGCAAAATACTTAAAGCTCATTCCCTGCCTTCCGAGGGTCGGAGTGGTGTAATTGGCTCCGGCGGTATGAGTAGCTCCGTATGCAGCGTCATAATGGCGCACCAGAATTACTTCCTCGTCGGTAGCGTTGTTCGTTGAGAAGAGATAGCGGTAATTCGTGTTGAATGTTCCCTTATTGTAGATGATGTAACCGCTTGAAGCGATAAACTCTGACGCCGCTTCGGCAGCCTGCTCGAGATACCAGCTATAGGGCTTGGCATCAGCAGGGAGGGTTGCTGTAAACGGATCGCCTGCGTGGTACTTGCGGAAAGTGCCTTCATACAAGCAGGCGCGGCTCTTAAGGGCAAGCGCCGTCCACTTGGTAACTCGTACAGTGGACTTTGTCGAAGTGAGGTTGGCGATTGCGAAATCAAGGTCTGAAATGACATTCTGCATCACAAGCTCGCGGGAATCCTGAGGCTTGTACAGATCCTCATCTGCAGAACCGAGCTCTTTGTCGTACCACGGCACGTCGCCGAAGCGCTTCACCTTGTCGAAGTAGAAATAAGCACGGAAGAAACGTCCGAGAGCTTCGAATTTGGTTCTTACCGCCTCATCCTTGCAATGATTCAGATTTCCCAGCATCGTATTGACATTGCGAAGGTTCGTCCATGTCCATCCTCCGCCGGAGTTGGGAACCTGACGGGCGCCACGCACTTCCTCGGAAAGGGATGCGGGAACATAGAGGTCGGCCTCCTCCGCATAGGGAGCCGAAATCATGCTGTAGAAGTTGTTGCTGAAGCTCATCAGTTCCTCATCCGAAGAGAAGAAGGAATCGGGGCTCAGGTCGTCGAGGGGGTATTCGTTAAGGATGTCTGCGCAGGCACAGAAAGAAGCAGCCGCGACAAAGAGGGTGATTGTTCTGAATATATTTTTCATTGTTCTTTCCTCCTCTGATTAGAATGTGACATCTATGCCGAACATGAATGTCTTCTGCCATGGATACACGGAAGAATTATTCACCGCGGCCATTTCAGGGTCCATGTATTTGCCATATTTCTTGAGGGGAGACCAGTACTCGAGGTTCTCTCCCGTGAAGTAAAAGCGGACGCTATCTATGGAGATCAGATTTGTCAGCTTCTTGGGAAGGGTGTATCCGACTGTGAGGTTCTTCAGACGGCAGTAACCGATATTCTGGAGGTACCTGTCGTTGTATGCCGAAAGTTCGCGATCTTGACCGGTACCCAGTGCGACATAGCCGCGGGCCCTCGGGAAGTAAGCGTTGGGATTATCTTCGGTCCAATACATATTCTGGAAGTCTTTCGGGATGTAGGTAGCATAAGGCCTCATGTACACGAACCAGAACAGACGGGCATCCTGAGGAGGATACCAATCGCGACGGCCTATCCCCTGGAAGAAGACTGAGAAGTCAAATCCGGCCCAGGCGGCATTCAGCGTGACACCATAGTTGTAGCGTGGCTGGCTGTTTCCTATGATGCGGCGGTCTCCCGGATCGTCGACCGTATTCGCTCCAAGACTGATGATATCGTTATTGTCGAGATCGAGATACTTAAGGTCTCCTGCCTTCAGACCGTTGTCGCTTCCTGCAGAGGCATTGATAATCGTATTGACCGATGTCTGATCAACCTCATAACTTGCAGCTTCTTCATCCGTTGCAAAAAGCCCTCCGATCTTATAGCCCCAGATCTCTCCGTAGGTCTGTCCCTCATAGTAGGACTTGGAAAGGGACTTGGTCGGGTTATCGAACTTGGTAATATGCGAAATATAGTCGCTGAAGACGACTTTTATGCCGTAATTAAACGGACTGCCGGCCATCAGGAACGAATCCCTCCAGCTGAGTGAAAGCTCATATCCCTTGGTCCTGAGGTCCGCCGAATTCTTTTTGGGAGCACTCGCTCCGTAGGTCGAAGGAAGGTCATTGCCGGAAACCAACATTCCCTTGGTGTCACGGATGTATGCCTCGCCGGACAAGTTGAGCTTGTTCGCGAACATGTCGATATCGAGACCCAGGTTGTAATGAGTAGCAACCTCCCAGGTGAGGTCGGAAGCTACCGGCGCGCCAATGGAAGACACAAGCGGCTTGCCGCCCTCGAACAGATAACTGCCCGTACCGAGGGAAATCTTGCGGATATAGTCGTAGTAACCGACATTCTGGTTGCCGAGCTGTCCATAGGAGAAGCGGATCTTGGCATTATTGACCGTAGCCCTGAGCGGCTCGAAGAATGGCTCCTCGGAGATTCTCCAACCGACAGATGCGGAAGGGAAGAAACCCCAGCGATGGGCTTGAGCAAAACGGGAAGTACCGTCATAACGGGCGTTAAACTCGAATAGATACTTGCCGGCATAGTCGTAATTGAAACGGCCGAAATAACCCAGCAGGGTGTATCTGTTCTGTCCGCCGGTGGCCTCTATTCTCTTGTCGCCTGCTTCGCTCGAAGGGTCAGCGCCGACGAGGTTGAGGTCGTTGAGTTCTTCAGAGAGCAGATAGTAACCATCCACCGTCACGGTCTTGAGATACTTCGTCTCCCAGTTGGCTCCGCCCATAAGTTTGAAGTTGTGATTGCCGAAAGACTTGGTATAGGTTGCATATATATTTGCCTGCTGATAGTAGTTGTCGTCAAGGTCTTCTGTGAGATGGTCAGCGCCATGCGCTCCTGTGCTATAGGTCTCTATGATTCCCGGGTACTGAGAGTAATGGGAATTAGTGATACGGTGGACATAGCGGTTAAAGTAGAACACATAGTTGTAGTTCGCCTTTATTACAAGATCCTTGAACGGGGTAATCGTAGCCTCCGTAATAGTGGAGAGCTCCTGAATTTGGTTGTAGTGCTTATTCCCGGGGTTTGCAATGATAGCGTTGGCGACAGGGGAATTATAGTGCCTGTTCGTGGCGACGAGGGTTCCGTCCGGATTATGCGTCGGGATAGATGCGAAATCACCCACGGTTGTCTGGAGGAAATCATTGTTGACGCTGGCGTAGCCATGGTAGTCATAGCGGCTGGTAAAATAGGTGGTATTGTTGCTTACCCTCAGCCACTTGTTGGCCTGGAAGTCCAGCTTTGCCCTGATGTTGTACTTATTGTATGTGTCAGGGTTGATGGCCAGCATACCTACCTGGTTGTTGTATCCCGCGGAAAGGAGATATTTCATCTTCTTTGTGCCGCCTCTCATGCTTATGCTATGGCTCGAAGTCGGCTTATTATCATTGAAGAAATAATGCCACCAGTCGGTATTGGCGTAATAGCTGTACACATCCCTTCCGCCTTCCTGATCGACAACGACCCAGGGACGAGCGGGATTCTCGGTTACATCGTTACGACGGATCCAGAGTTCCTTCATCTGCTCGTCTGAATAAATCGCAGTGGGAACTCCCGCATAAGAGCTGTAGAAGAGGTTGTTGATATACACGGAGTAGTATCCGCGAGTCTCGAAATCGGTCGAGGAGGTCGGCGAAGTCCAGCCGAAACGGCCGCTGTAGGTAACTGTTGCCGAACCGTCGGAGGTATCACCTCCGCTCTTTGTGGTAACGAGAATAACTCCGTAGGCTGCGCGCGCTCCGTAGATAGCCGCGGAGGAAGCGTCCTTGATGACAGAGATGCTCTCGACGTCCATAGGGTTGATCCTTTCGAGATCACCCTCAGCGCCGTCGATCAGCACGAGCGGAGAACCGCCGTTGATGGAGGTAAGACCACGCACGTTGATGCCCGCGGCCTGTCCGGGACGTCCGGATGATGTGGTAATGTTGAGACCTGGAACCGAACCCTGGAGCATGCGTTTCACATCCAGCGAAGAGCGATTCTGGAGATCAGAAGCGGCCACTGTTGAAATAGCTCCGGTGAGGTTGACCTTTTTCTGCGTACCGTAACCGACGACAACGACCTCGTCGAGAAGTTCGTTGTCTTCATGAAGGACGACAGAAAGAGAGGTCCGGTTCGGCTCGACTGCAATAGTCTGGGAGACATAGCCGATACTCGAAATCTCAACTGTTACCTCTCCTTGCGGAACACTTAAGGAGAAAGTACCGTCAGAGGCTGTCATAGTGCCGTTTGCCGTCCCTGCTTGTACGACGGCAACACCGGGAACTCCTGCTCCTTCGGTGTCGACTACCTTGCCATTCAGTGTCCTCGTCTGGGCTGAGACCGATACGGCAGCCACAAGCGCGAACAATGAAAAGACAATCTTTTGAATAATCCTCATACTTTTAATTGAATTGGTTAGTTTAGTAATATATTAGTTACTTTTTGCCTGAATCCATTATATAGAACGTTGTCCGGCGTTTTCTTTGACCATAATGGTCGAAACGTTTGTTGTCGTTGGGATAATTAACCACGTTGTTGACGGGGTCTCCGAGGCCTTTTACGCAAAGAGTCGACGAGCCGCCTCCGTCCATATTGATTGCATACTGCGGATTGAATTCCTCTACCAAAAGCTTTGTAAGCTGAGCGATTGTCATACCCGCGGCATTGGTGTATCGGCCGTTCACAACTGCGAATATCATGTGATTATTGTCTGTCACCGCTACAGCTGTTCTGGGGTTGACATTATTCTGGAGAGAGATATAATCTTTGTGCAGGGTCGACGCATCCGGGTCAAGCTTGTAACCGACCGGATCGAAATTGTCGATCAGCATCGGTGCGCTCGTCACTATATTCGGCTCTGTCCTTTTCAGATTGTACTGGCTGAACTCCTGAAGTGTAAGTCCCTTTCGGGTATGCTCTATCGTGGCTCTTCCGTCAGCGCGGCCATATACTCCGCCATCGTTGCACCATGCATACTCCGGCTCATTGCGGTCAGTCGCCATGGTAAGGTCTATCGAAGACTTGACAATTCCGTGGTCTTTGATGAATACCGAGACGGGGCCATAGCCGGCATTTGTTGCAACTACCGCTCCGGTGGACTTGAAAATGTTGGACACAGAATCCGGATCATGGAACTTCACATGGAAGGTGTAACGAGGGAGATTCATATCCACTTCGACGATATCTATAATCTGTTTTGTGGCTGTAATGGGACTTTTGCCATTGAAGCTCCACATGACAAGGCCCTCCGATATCTCGGTTTTAGTCCAGTCGCTTCCGGGGGTCTTGGCTCGGATTTCCCCGGTGGGCGTGTCATCTATATTGCCGGACTGTCCTTGATTTTCTTGCTCCTGTCCGGGAGGCGGAGGTAATTCTGTAGAATACTCATTATTGCCTCCGCACGATAAAAACAAGACGAGAAGGATAGCAAATGCTAATTTTTTCATAATCGGTCTCTTGCGGTTGGTTATAAGATAGTTTATTTGCAAATATAGAAAAAATAAAGAGTATTATTCCATAATGATTAAAATACTAATAATTAAGGGAATAATGGGTCATCTGCAAAGTTCCGTGTTTAGGATGAGTTAAAAGTATATCCTTCGAGGTACTACCTCGAAGGATATGGATAAGGAGACCGCACAACTCGAGTTGCTCTTTGTCTCTACTTCAATTTTACGTCTACGTATATCGGAAGGTGGTCGGAAGCCGTCTTGGCGTCGCCGTTGTAGAATCGGTTCAAAGTATGGGCTCCGAGAACCTCGACGGGAGCGGATTTCTTGTAATGGAAGACGTAGTCTATGGTGTTTCTTGCCGTCGTCAGCTCTTCGGTATTGGAAATGATATCCCAACTGGATTCAATGGCCTGAATCGCCTCTGAGCCCGGTTTGGCATTCATGTCTCCGCAGAAGAAAACAGGAATATCGGCATTACGATACTTTGCCTGGAACCAAGAGTTGATCTCGGAGATCTGGGACTGGATATAATCCTCAGACGAATGGTCCAGATGGGTCACACCAAGGACATATTTGTCGGTCTCGATAATAATCATTCCGCGATTCTCATACTCTGTCGTATTCTGGAAATGAAGGCGATAGACATTATGAACCTTGGTACCAGCAGGAGTCATGACCCCGTTGCCATATGCCCCTCCCCTGTAATCCAGAGTCTTTCCATAATAATAATCCCACTTTCCGGAAGCCTGAGCAAGCAGTTTGAGCTGGTACTGGTTGCACCGGGCGTTGCAGCTGTCCAGCTCATTGAGACCGACTACGTCGGCCTGGGCCTCGTTGATCATAGCCGCGATCATATTGACATTGTCTGTCAAGACGCTGATGTATTTATGAAGGGCTCCAACGTTGTAGGACATGATACGGAAGGCCCCGTCTGCCTTAGGGAAGTATGTCTTGTCTGTATCAATCTCTACAGGCTTTACTTCTATTTCCTTATCCCATTTGTACGGGCCGTCTTCAACATTCTCTTTCTTTGTTTCTGATCCGCAGGCACAAGCCAGAGTGATCATGCATCCTGCTGCAATAAGAATAATCGGATAAGCTATTTTCATAAAGACAAAAAAAATAAAAGGAGGCCGGAAAACCTTTAATCCGGCCTCCTCGTTCTGTGTTTATTTAAGCTTCGGAGCATCTCCGGAGAGATCCCAGATATCAGTCGGCCACCCAAGAGTCTTGGCGACGGAAGAGATTGTGGATCCCGCAGGAGCGGCGATGCCGTGATATGGATAGTAATAAGTTACCTTTTCTGCATCCTTGAGCGGAGCGGAAGCAGATACATTCGGACTGTCAAAGAGACCGAAATCTGTTCCGTCAGAGAAGGTCATATCCGGACGGCGATAGTTGTTTGTCAACGTGTTGTAGACGTTGGAAACAGCTATGACTGCTCCCGAACTCCATGTCGTAGGAGCGGCGGTAGGACAAGAGATGACCTTGTTCCAAGCAATTGAGTTCTCGAGAGTGAAATTGATGTTGTCGGTCAAAGTACCCGACTTTGCAAATGCGACAAGACCACCGACTACCGAGTACTCGCTCTTAATGTCTCCGGAAGCGTAGCAGCGACGGATGGTGATGCCGGTCTTATTCTCGATAACTCCGACAAGACCGCCGGCCATACGGCCATTGGAAGCCTTCAAGGTCACATTTCCTGTCGCATAGCAGTCCTCAATCAGGGAGTCTCCCGTTGTACGGGCTGCATTTCCGATAAGACCGCCGTTATGGTTACCACCGTTACAAAGGATGTTACCGGTTGCGTAGCAGCGCTGGATTGTGGAGGTTCCGTTCATGGAGCCGATAAGACCTCCGGCGTAGTGGCTTGCAAGAGTAGTAACGTTTCCTGTAGCGTGGCTGTCTGTGACAGTAAGCTTCGGAGCGTAGGCAAGTCCGATAAGACCTCCTGCATTCTGGCTCTCGTTGACAATTTCCACTGAAGATGAGCACTTCTCGACCTTAATGTCCTCTGCAGTATCGCGGATATAACCGATAAGGCCTCCGCCTCGCTGGTTGGCATGAAGCGCTCCGCTTGTCTCGCACTCGGAGAAGAGGCATCCGCTCCATACAACACCGACAAGACCGCCGATTGAGCTCGGAACCTTGTGGTCGTCGTCAGCATCGATAATGTTTGCTCCAACCTTCACATTGCTGAAGGTTGTGTTGTAGGCCTGTCCGACAAGACCTCCGACGCCTTCTGTCGTACCGACGACATTAATCTTCATGCCGGTGACATTGACATTCTTGATCTCCGCCTTTGCTCCGTCAGCCGTTCCGGCCTGGGCTCCGAGAAGACCGGCACGGGAAGCGTTGACATCAAGCACGGGGTTCTCGAATGTAACATCGTGGATGCTTCCGACAAGAACACCGACAAAGCTCGGCATAGACTCTGCGTTGCAGAAGAAGTTACTGATCTTATGGCCGCCTCCGTCAAAGTCGATGGCCATGTCATAAGGACTTGCAGAGTTTGCAGGGATCCAATCCTCATAACCGTTCAAATCAACGTCTGCTTCCATCTTGAAGAAGGTCGTCTGGCCGCTCTTAAGCGCCCTCGGGACGCAAGTAAGTTCGGTCTGGTTGCGGATGATGTAAGGATCGGCTTCGGTACCTGTACCAAGCTCGAAACCGGATGCAGGCAGAGCCTTGCGGCGGAAGAGGATAAAGAACGTACTGTCGGTCTGGCTCAGTGAAGTCGGGCTGGTACCCTCGATCTTTGTAATCGTGAGGGGCAGCAGGTGGGCCGTATTGTCATCCGGCATTGCTGCACTGTTGAGGGTCAGCACTGTCGTCGAGGAGACTTTGTTGTAACGGGGAAGGATCAGCTGGTCCTTCGTAAGAGAGAAAGCGTCGCCCGGAATCGCGTCGAAAGATGTCCCATGGGCACGGTTATAAGCTGCGATCTTTGTAGGGTCTGAGCCTATTGTAAGCGTCAGGATATCATCGGCAACAGAGTTCGCGGTGACCTTGACTGTGTAGGACTTGGTCCGCGGGGACATCAGCACGACCGTATCTTCCATCGAATCTATGGTGATGGTGAAATTGGCGGGCGTACTGATCTTTTGCTTCTTCTGATAGTCGTACTCCTCAGTACAGGCGGCAGCAAGAAGGGCGGACAATCCGATAATCGCTAATATTCTGTGTGTTTTCATGATTCTGCTAAATATTAAAACTGGAGATCCACATAGATGGGAAGGTGGTCGGAAGCCATTGTGACATCACCGTTGTAGAACTCGGTCATGACATGGGAGCCGACAACCTTCACAGGAGCGGAATTTTTGTAGTGGAAGATAAAATCGATACAATTTTTCGCGCCTCTGGAAGGGAAGGAATTCTCACTCGTAACTGAGAGAAGGTCCCAATTCATTTTAATACCGGCAATAGTCTCGGAGTCGGGATAATCATTCATGTCTCCGAGGAAGAATACCGGCTTTTTAGAATCGCGATACCTGGATTCAACCCAGGCATTGACAATCTCGACCTGGGCGAGTCTTGCCGCTGCGGAGGTATGGTCAAGATGGGCGGCACCGAAAACGTATTTGTCCGTCTCGACAACAGCGACACTGCGCTGCTCTGCTCCCGCTCCCTTGGCAAGGGTAATCGTATACTTGCCGAGGACCTTGACATCCTTCGGGACAACGACACCGTTACCGTAAGCACCTCCGCGATAAGCCATTGCACGGCCAAACCACCACTGCCAGTCTCCAAGCTGCTTGGCGAGATTCAGTACCTGATTCTCTCCGGGATGGCGAGTGTTGACAGAGTCGCACTCGTTGAGTCCGACTGCGTCAGCCTTGACTTCGAGAAGCATCTTCGCAATCATCTCCGTGCTCTCTTTTGTGCTCATGTACTTATTGAAAGCACCGACATTATAAGAGACAATTCGGAATGATCCGGAGGCCTTCGGGTAATAGGTTTCTCCAGGTTTAACCGGCTCAACAGGCTTCTCTTCTTCGCCGGGACCGACTGGTTTCCAGATGTCGGGATCCTTCGAAGTGTCTACAGGAGCAACTCCCTGCCCGCCGCAGGCAAACAGTGTCGCTGCGGCGGCGAGGATTGCGAAATATGATATCAATTTTTTCATTGCCAGTTGGGATTCTGCTCAAGATTGGTATTCAGACTGAGTTCATCAGTCGGTATCGGATAGTAGTAGTCACGCTCCTCGTTCCATGAGCCCGGATCGGTCGGATTGGTCAGTACATATCCCTTATTGCCTTCGGTCAGGAAGATATCCGTTCCAATCTTACGAAGGATTGTCGTAGCAGGAAGTCCGGTAGGAGCTGAACCCTCGTAGAGAGCATGGTCAATAACGCCGTCTCCATCGAGATCATAGTTGCCGGGACCCGGGAAATAGAGTCCGAGATTCTGATGCTTGAAGGCCTGTCCGTTTTTCCAGCGCATGAGATCATAGTAGCGGAAGTTCTCATCGAAGAGCTCTACGGTGCGCTCGCGGCGGACCTCAAGGATAATTCCGGCATTGGCTCCGGTCACATTAGGATATCCTGTTTCTTCTGCGAGAAGATAAGGATCCGGATTTGCATTAGCCTGCTCAAGATTGATGTTCGGCATGCCGACACGGGCACGAAGAAGACGGATAGACTTGTCGAGGTCGGCCTGGGTGATTGTCCCGAGTTCTGCCTTTGCCTCGGCGAAGTTGAGGTATACCTCGGCTGCGCGGAAGAGCGGAAGGTCGTTGTAGGATGCTCCATAGAGGTCTACGCCAAGGTCAACTCCCTGCATGTACTTGGTAGGCTGATAACCGGTCTCTGAGTCAGCAAGGCTGGGAGCTTCGGTCTTATCTGAACCGATTCTCTTATAGCCGGGAATCCTGATGGACTGGCCGAGACGAGGATCTCTGTTCTTTGTCTCATCGACAAAGCTCATTGTCTGCCAGCCTTCTTTGTCAGTGAAACGGGTACCGTCCGCCATCAGGTAGGTGCAGAACATCTTGCGGGTCATTCCCGGGTTGCCATAGTTACCGAGGGTATAATATGTACCGTTGTGCTTGACATTGAGCGCAAGGTCATAGTCGCGGGCGAGGATGATTTCTGTGCCGATGGCATCTGTCGCAGCGAAGAGATCGCGGTAGGGCTGAGGGCTCCCGGTATAGATGGAATAGCCGCTGGTTGCAATGAATTCCTCGCCTGCTGCAGCAGCCTGCTCGAGATACCACTGCCAGGTATGGCCTTCCAGAGAGATGTTGTGGTATTTACGGAAGGTTCCCTCGAAGAGGCATGCACGGGTCTTAAGGGCCATTGCAGTCCACTTTGTCACCTTGTAGAGGGAGTGCTGGGAAGGAAGATGCTCGATTGCAAAATCAAGGTCTGCCACAACGTTGGACATCACCAGTTCGCGGCTGTCGCGCGGCTTATAAAGAGCTTCGTCTGCTGAACCGAGCTGGGTATCATACCATGGAACGTCTCCGAATCTCTTTACTTTCTCAAAATAGAAGTATGCACGGAAGAAACGTGCGACGGCAACATATTCGTTGCGGACGTTGATGTCTTCGCAGTTCCCCGAAAAATCAATCAAGGTATTGTATTTACGAAGAGCAGTCCAGCTCCAGCCGCCTCCGGATCCGGGAACGGTACGGGCTCCTCTCATCTCGTTGGTAAGACCCATCTTGATGACCATGTCGGACTCTTCCTCGTATACGGAGGTTCCGGGAAGATCGGGATAGAAATTATTGGCAAACGCATCCATTTCGCTTGCCGTAGAGAAATAGCTGTCCGGCGAAAGCGAAGCAAGAGGGAACTTGTCAAGGTCGCAAGCTGCGACGGCAAGGGCGGTTGCGATAATCAGTATTATATTCTTTTTCATATCGTGTTCCTCCATGATTTAGAATGTAAGATCGATGCCGAACATATAAGACTTCTGCCATGGATAGATACGGTTGGTCTCATTAAGTTTGGCCATTTCAGGATCGATATAGTCGGAGTGGATACCGGACCACGTGGCGAGGTTTTCGCCGGAGAAGTAGAAGCGGATATTCTCGATGCCTACCTTGCTGGTCAGATTCTTCGGGATGGTGTATCCGACATTGAGATTCTTAAGACGGCAGTAGGCGATATTCTGGAGATATCTGTCTGTAGGGACAGTCAGCTCACGGTTGGAACCGAGGGCGACATAACCTCTCGGACGCGGATAGTAGGCATCCGGGTTGTCTTCGCTCCAGATCATCTTGTGGAAATCCTTCGGGATCAAGGTAGCATACGGACGGGCGTAAGGTCCCCAGAAGAGGACGTTATTGGTTGCAGGAGCCCAGTCGAGCTTGCCAATACCCTGGAAGAAGATTGAGAAGTCGAAGCCCATCCACTGGAAGGCAAGGTTGAGACCGTAGTTGTAACGAGGCTGACTGTTACCGATGATACGGCGGTCTCCGGGTTTATCTACAGTATTCTCTCCGATGCCAATCTTGTTATCTCCGTCGAGATCGCGGAACTTAAGGTCTCCTCCGCGGATTCCTCTTTCACTTCCCGCGGAACCGTTGATGGCATTGTTGACATACTTTTGGTCAATAGGATAAGCCGCTGCTTCTGCATCGTCCTTGAAAAGGCCATCAGTGTAGTAGCCCCAAATCTCTCCCCATGTCATACCTTCGTAGTAACTCTGGGCAAGAGACTTATTCGGGTTGTCGAACTTGGTAATCTTTGTGAGATAGTCGCTGAAGGAAGCCGTAACACTATAGTTGAACGGCTTGCCTGCAAGGCTGAATCCATCCCTCCAGACGAGCTGGAGCTCATATCCCTTGGTGCGAAGGTCTGCTGCATTCATCTTAGGAGAAGAAGCGCCGTAGACAGCCGGAAGGGTCTTTCCTGCCGTAAGCATGTCCTTCGTGTCGCGGATATAAGCATCAGCCGTGAATGTCAGGCGGTTGCCAAGAAGGGCGAGGTCGAGACCAAGGTCATGCTGGAGAGTTTTCTCCCATGTAAGGTTCGAAGCGACCGGTGCGCCGATTGTAGCAATAGTAGGATTGGCGCCGGTACCGAAAAGATAGCTGCCGGTACCGATCGATACTTTACGGATATAATCGTAATATCCGACCTGCTGGTTACCAAGGGCACCGTAGGAATAACGGATCTTGAAATTGTTGATAGTGGTCTTCAAAGGAGCGAAGAACTCTTCCTCAGAGATTCTCCAACCGGCAGAAGCTGAAGGGAAGAAGCCCCAACGGTGATCGGCGGCAAAACGGGATGATCCGTCATAACGTCCGCTGACCTCGAAGAGATATTTTTCCTTGTAGTCATAGTTGAGACGGCCGAAGAAACCCTCGATAGCATATTCGTTCTGGCCTCCGGACACTTCCATTCTCTGGTTACCGTCAGCATCTGCACCGACAAGGTCAAGGTCCGAGAGCGTCTGGCTCATAAGATAATAACCTATCGCCTTGTTGTCCTTAAGATGCTTTGTCTCCCAGTTGAATCCGCCCATCAGCTTGACGTGGTGATTCTGGGCGAATGTCTCCGTCCAGGTCGCGTAGACATTGGTCGAATAGTAGTTGTGGGTCTCATATGTCTCTGTCAGACGGTCGATTGAACGGCTGTTGTTGACAAGAAGCATTTCGCCAGGATACTGGGAATAGCTGGTAACCAGTGCCCTGCTGGAATATCTGTTCTGGTCAAGAGCATATGTAAAGTTAGCACGGACCTCAAGGGACCTGAAGGGCTTTAGGACAAGCTCTGTGGTTGTCCTGAAGTCGGTTTTTTCATCCTTGTTGCCATAGTTGGGCTCGTCGAGAACGGTAAGGAAGCCGTCCATTACGAAGTTATTGTCGGCGAAAGAGGTGAAACCGATCGAAGATCCGTCAGGGTTGTGATCCGGATAGGAAGCGAGAGCATGGACTGTCATCAGGGAGAAGACAGTATTGACGCCGCTGGCTCCGGGGTAGGTGTATTGATATTTGTAGAAAGAGGTGTTGTTGGAAACACTCATCCACTTGTTGATATCAAATACGAGTTTAGAGCGGAAGTTGTACTTGTTGAGCTTATCGGTATTCCTTCTGAAAAGACCCTCTTCATAGTTGTAGGCCCCGGAGAGGAAGTACTTGACATGCTCTGTGCCGCCGCTCAGGGAGACACTGTGCTGCATATTCGGGCGGCGATCCTGGAAGAGCTCATGCCACCAGTCCGTGTTGGCATAGTACACATAGGTGTCGCGGCCTGCTCTCTGGTCAATCATGACCCAGGGACGCTCGGGATTTTCGACAGTATCATTGACACGAGCCCAGAGCTGAGCCATATCTTCTTCAGTATAGGTGGTATAGTTCTTACCGTTGTATGCACGGAAGAAAAGGTCATTGAGATAGACGGAATAGTAACCGCGGGTCTCAAAGTCAGTCGACGTTGTCGGCTCCTGCCAACCCATGCGGCTGGAGACCTGAACTCGGGCATAACCGTCCTTGGAGGCTCCGGTCTTGGTTGTAACAAGGACAACACCGAAAGAAGCACGGGCTCCGTAGATTGCTGCTGCTGACGCATCCTTAATGACTGATATTGACTCGACGTCAGCAGGATTGACACGGGAAAGATCTCCTTCTACGCCATCGACGAGGACAAGCGGAGAACCGCCGTTGATTGAGTTGATACCTCGGATATTGATAGAAGCAGTGTTACCCGGGCGGCCTGAACTTGTAGTGACGTTGAGACCTGGGACAGAACCCTGAAGCATGTGGGTAAGGGTCGGAGCTACGCGGTTTTCGAGTGTCTCCGAAGTAACTGACGAGATAGCGCCGGTAAGGTTGATCTTTTTCTGGACGCCATAACCGACGACAACCGTTCCTTCAAGATTCATCGCATCCTCTTCGAGGATAACGGAAACGACGGCCTGGCCAGGACTGACTGTAACTTTTTGAGGAGAATATCCCAGCGAAGATACGTCAAGGATAACGGTTCCTGCGGGTACAGCGAGGGAGAAAGATCCGTCGACACCCGTAACCGTTCCCCGGGTAGTACCCTCAATGAGAACACCGGCGCCGACAACAGGCTCTTGCTTTGTGTCGCGCACCGTTCCTGTTACCGTCCTCTGCTGCGCAAACGCGCCCACTGTTCCTGCTATTGACAAGAACAATGTCATAATCAAACATTTGAAACGCATAAGAATGGTGGTTAATTGATTGTTATTATGTGGAATTTAACTTTCTTATCCGCTATTATGGTTTAGTTTTAGTATCTATGACAAATATAATGATTTTTTTATAAAACGTATAGGTTAGCCCATTATCCACTTGCCTACTTTCGGGATTCGGCGAATAAGTACCGCCAGAACCGCTACTGTAATGAATGTGCAAAGTGCCGTGAGGACAATCTGAAGAGGGGTTGTCCACACTCCGAGAACTCCTGCCTCACCGATTCCAAGCCATCCGCGGAAAAGCCCCGAGAACAGCACCAGGATAACCATGTGGGAAAGATACATTCCGTAACTTGCCTGCGATACGGGTAGAAGAACCTTCCGGTAGAAGCCCCCGGCTGAAGTTATTTTTCTCAAAAGAAGAATTGTGCCGATTGTCATAATCGCCACCCCGAAAGTATCATTGCACCACGTGGTCTCCCAATTGACAGCCAGGGCTACCGGTCCCTCTACAGGGAAAGACCCGGCGGAGAGGACCCTTCTTATGAAACCGCCGAAGGCAATAGCGAAGCCTCCGACAAACAGAGGAATCGCAACAAGAAGGGTCTTTTTCCATGAAAGTTCCCCGACAAATTTACGGAAATAGAGACCGAGAAGCAGATAGCCTATCATGCCGCTGAGATAATAAAAGGCCCCATAGCCGTTCCAGCTGGCCTCTCCCCAAAGAGGATAGAGAGCCTGGCGAGGAATACCTGTCGGGCCGTAAATAACTGTAGGGATTCCGCCTAGCCAAGACCGGACAAGGGGGATGAGCGTTGTAAAAAGCCAAATGCCTAGATAGACCTGAAGCTCCTTTTTGCCTACTTTTTCTGCCCAGGGGGACAGAAGAGGCATGATAAGATAGATGCCTACAATCATGTAGACGAACCACATGTGACCGGCGGCATAGTTAAAATTAAAAATCAGGTCCTTGAAATTGGACACAGGCTCACCCCAGTAAAGGGCGTAGAATACCGACCAGATTGCAAAAGGAATGAGAACCCTTACCGCCCGGCGGCGGAAAAACTCGCCAGTGGAATAATGGAGAGGGAACTGAAGGAAACTCGATGCCACGAGGAAAAGCGGCACGCAGCTTCTTACAAGGCAGTCAAAAAAGGCAGACCAGAAGGCGTCGGTCCTGGTAAGGATAAGGGCTCCTTCTCCACCAAGGTAGAACGGCTCTGTACTGTGGACGACCATTACCATAAAACATGCTATCACCCTCATCCAGTCGACCCACACGACTCTTCCGCTTTCGCGGGCAGATTGTATTGCTCCCATTTTCCTATTTTTAACTGTCACAAAAATACAGAAATAATTGTATTTTTGTCGAATGAGAAGAAAAAGAATAATCCTCGCGATTCTCGCGACCCTTTTATGCATACCGGTTCTCGCCGTTTTTAACGAGAAAGACCTTGCCCATACTCTTTCCGTCCTTCGATACGAGCTCCATCAGGATTATACCAAGATGAGCCGCGCCCAGGAGAGGATGCACCGTCGCAATGACTCCCGCAGAGGCCAGATGGTCGGACTTATGAAAAAGTGCAACGAACTGAGCCTCATCCTCTACTCGCAGAACCAGGACTATACTTTCGATGTGACATACGCCCTCAAAGAAGTCACCCGTCAGTACGATGATTTCAGCAAAAACAAGATGCCTTACGACGACATGCTCGCAAGGCTCACTCTCGAAGTAGACCGATATGACCGCTTGGTCAAATCCCTTGAGCACCTACCTTCGGGAGGCCCGCGCCCTGAGGGACAAGACAGTATCCGCCGTGCCCGGTGGGCCCATTATGACAGCCTCGGAATCAAGATAGCGCCGCGCCGAGGCCCTCGCCCCGGTCGCGACAGCACTGTGCTCGATTCTCTAAGAAGAGCGCGGCCTTTCGTGATTGACGAAAAGAGCATGGAGGACAGGGACTCCTGCCTGTTTTATGCAAGAGCCCTTCTTGACATGTATACTCAGATGCGCAACCGAGTTATCATCGACAGCGATCACTATGAAGACGCAAGCGCGAAACTGAACGAGATATATACTTATGCCCAGGACCGCTACAAACTTATCCAGAAGAACATTTTCGTCAAAGGGCAGGATAATTATTTCACCGTTCTGAAGAATCTTCCTTCATACTCAAAAATGGCTTTCTACGAAGCAAAGGCTAAATATGGACTGACCGACAGTCCCGACGACAATATGATTTTAAGAAAGAGCGAATGGAGGGGGCCTGTTGTCGTCGGATTCTCTTTCTTCGTCCTCTCTTTCATTATCCTTGCCTCTCTCCTGACAGTCCTTATCATTGTAATCCTGAAGAAAAAGGTCAAACTTTTCTCCGACCCGGAGTTCAAGTTCCGAATCCCGGCGATAACCCTCCTTTGCGGAGTGGTCATCTTCGCAATTACAATGATGATAGTCTCGAACTTTGTCAACAACAACTTCTTCAAGGAGGCCTCGGGTCTGATTCTCGCCTTTGCGTGGCTTGTGGCGGCGATTTTGGCTTCTCTTCTGATCCGTCTCAACAAGACCGAGCTGAAGGCGACTATAAAGATGTACATCCCAGTGATTCTCCTCGGGCTTCTTGTCATCTCCTTCAGGATCATCTTCATCCCCAACAGGATGGTCAATCTCTTCTTCCCTCCCCTCATGGTGCTCTTTTTCTTCTGGCAGCTGCATTTCTGCAGAAAGGTAAAGCACGATATCCGGAGAATAGACAGGGTCCTCTCATGGATTACCCTGACCGTCATGGGGGCTACCGCCGCCATTTCTCTCGCCGGATATGTACTTATGGGCATCCAGATTTTCATATGGTGGCTGTTCCAGCTCGCCGCGATAGAGACCATTATCGCAATGTTCGACATTCTGGACAAATACCGCGAGAAACATCTGGAGAAGAGGTTGCAGCAGGAGGATAATTCCCATATTACCGGAGCCTTCGCAAATAGGAAGGGCAACTACATCCGCGTCACTTGGTTCTTCGACCTCATTGAGATGGTCTTCGTCCCTGTTGCGGCAATCCTTTCAATTCCCCTCTGCATCTATCTCGCTGCGGGCATTTTCGATATTACAGAGATCTGCAAGACCATTTTCTTCCAGCCGTTCTTCAATCTCACCGACAAGAGCGGCAACGCGATTCTGCACCTTTCACTCTATAAGCTGGTGCTCGTCGCCTCGCTATTCTATGTCTTCCGATATGCCGCTTATCTGATTCGTTCTATCTACAGGGTTGAGAAACTCGACAGCATAAAGGCCGAGAGCGGGCAGGATTATGTCCATACCAACCAGCTCAACCTCACACTCGCCGACAATGTGATCAGCATACTCGTATGGGGAACATTTGCAATTATTTCCATCATCCTCCTGAAGATCCCGATGGGAGCCCTTTCCATTGTCGCCGCCGGTCTGGCTACGGGTATCGGTCTCGCCCTCAAGGACATTCTCAACAACTTCATCTACGGCATCCAGCTTATGTCCGGGCGACTCAGGGTCGGGGATTTCATCGAGTGTGACGGAGTACGCGGAAAGGTCGAGAGTATCTCCTATCAGAGCACCCAGATAACGACCTTGGAGGGTGCTGTAATGGCCTTTACCAATACCACTCTCTTCAATAAGAACTTCAAGAATCTTACCCGCAACAACTCCTATGAGTACATCAAGATAGGCGTAGGAGTGGGCTACGGGACTCCTGTCGAGAAGGTTAGAGGGCTTCTTGAAGAAGCTCTCGGGAAGCTCCAGAGGAAAGACCGTTTCGGAAGGTTTGTAATGGATCCTGACAGGAAGCTTACGGTTGTTCTCGACGGCTTCGGAGACAGCAGCGTCGACCTTGCGATAAAGCAGTATGTCCTAGTCGAAGAAGAGTATGCCTATATCGCAGCTGCAAAGGAGATTATCTACAATACATTAAGCGAGAACGGAATCGAAATCCCGTTCCCGCAAAGAGATATTCATGTGAAAACAGAGAAGTAAGCCCCTTTGACTATACGTCGAGGGAGTATCCCTTCCTATACTCGTAATGCATCAGTTTTGTCGCCTCCTCGTCGTGCATGAATTTCTGCACGATGGGGTTCCATACGACCGGGCGGCCGAGCTCCATCGCGATATTTCCGAGGTTGCAGACAGTGCAGGAACTGTGTCCTACCTCAACGGGAACATTAGGATCATTGCGCGACAGGACGGCGTCGATGAACTTACGGTGATGACCGACCTTTGTCTCGAAGGGGACATCTGTATCCGCCACCTTCATGTCGAACTTTGGATCGGAAGCGGCGAAACGGCCGCGGCTGACTTTGATCCATCCGTCGTCTCCGTATATCTGTACTCCTTGCCTCTTCCCGTCGAAGGGCTCTTCCGATACGATTATGCCGTTGTCATAACGGTAGGTGAGATGGTCATAGTAGCTGTATCCAGGAGGAATAACCTCGACAGGGCCGCTGCCGTCCTTTCCGATAGCCCACTGGGCGACGTCGAACATATGGGCACCCCAGTCGGTCATGAGTCCGCCGCCGGTCACCTTGTACCAGCGCCATGCGCCCCATAGTTTCTCGTTCTCCTCGGGAGTGATAATCGGGTCGAAGGAATTGTGATAATAGACGCTTTCCGGAAGTGGTCCCAGCCATTTGTCCCAGTTGAGACCGGCGGGGACAGCCTCTTTAGGAAGGTTGCAAGGAGCGGGAGCTGGAGAATCCGGATTGACGGCATTACGGCCGACATAAACCTTTATCTTTCTGATGGTTCCAAGCTCTCCCTCGCGAGCGAGTGTTGCCGCATGGATGAACTCGTCGCTACTTCTCTGCTGGCTTCCTACCTGGAGGATACGGTTGTATTTACGGACGGCCTTGACAAGCTGCTGCCCTTCGTAGATAGTAAGGGTCACAGGCTTTTCAAGGTAGATATCCTTACCGGCCTTGCAAGCAGCTATGGCAATTACTGCATGCTGGTGATCAGGGGTGGCAATCACTACAGCATCGATATCGGGGCGGGCAAGAAGATCGTTGTAATCCTCGTATACATCGACTTTGACCTTCTTTTCTCCCTTTCCCTTGTAGTAATCGGTGACTCTCCTAACGAAGCGGTCCCTCTTGATGTCATAGACATCGCAGCCTGCAACAACACGGACATCATCCATAGAGATGAATCCGTTGAGAAGATACATAGCCTGCTGGCCGAGCCCAATGAAACCGAGGTTCACTTTGGCAAGGGCCGAGGTCTTCTTCGCGGCCTTCGGTGTAGCTGCGGAGAGGATTGTTCCGGGGACCATGGTCCCGGCGACGCCCAGAGCGGACGCCTTCAAAAAGTCTCTTCTTAGCATAGTGTTATGTGGTTTACTGATAATATTCCCAGACAGGGTCGAGATCATACACGGGAGGTCTCGCCGTGTCGTAGATGGACGGATCCTTGAAGACGTCGCCCTTTATCATATCGGCATCCGAACCCTTGTAGACATTGCCGTAAGGGTCGGTTGCGACGATGGTTATCTTCGAGCGGGCGTGCTTTCTGGTATATTTGAACATATGGGTGCAGACCGGGATATAGCTGTTTCGGTTGCTCCCCTTGATATTTCCCCTGCCGACAACTCCGCAGTGGTATCCAATTGCCCACCAGTCCTGGCAGGAGGTGAGCGAAGGATGCTGGCTCTTGCCTCCGTCGGGATTGATTCTCTCCATTTCTCCCATCAACTTGCCGTTTTCATAGACCTCGACCTTCCAGCCGGGGGTCCATCCGAATACATTTGCAAGGACGACATTCTTCTCAAAGGGGAGCTCGCATCTCTCGTAAGAGCCGCCGAAGACACCGTCTCCGCGATAGAGGCGCATCTGATAGCTTACAGGATAGCGGGTGGATTTCCAATACTGATTAACGATTTTATTTCCTTCTATTTGGACCACCTGATAGCCGTGGGGCACCCCGTCCGCATTGAGACGGCTCCACCACCAGCAACCGCTGGCCGCTGCGAGGTTGTATTCCTTAATTCCGTATTTATGGACATCGGGCCTGTTGGCATGGATATGGCCGCTGTAGATGTAGCGATTGGGGAACTGAGAGAGGATCTCAAGGAGTTCATCCCTCTCTTTCATATTCCAGACGGGGATATGGACGCAGAAAATGACGAGCTTATCCTTCGGAACGAAGCTCAGGTCCTGCCGGAGCCACTCGAGCTGCTCTTTAGTCAGAGCCCCATGGTACTTGCCGGATCTATTGAGCTCGTCGTACATCACATTATTCATGCTGACAAAGTGGACATTTCCCCTGTTCCAGCTATAGTCTGTAGGTCCGAAAATGTCCTCGAACATGCGGAGATACCTCTGCATCGGAAGAGGATTCTGATTGTTGAGGGCAAGGCCGTCGTAGATCTGGTCATGGTTGCCGTTGGTCTGGAAAACCGGCATTCCAAAGTGCTCCAGCTCCATTTCCTCCTTCATCATCGGGAGGATATAATTCGTGTTGAACTCGCCTTCGGTATAGCCTATGTCCCCGAGGGTAATGCAATATTTCTCCCCGGAGAGAGCGGCTGCGTGCTCCTTGATATCAGGAATAGTTTCATTGTGGAAACGCCTGACATGGTGGGGGTTCTGGCATTGAGGGTCGGCCATGAAAAAGATATTGAGAGTCTTCGGCGAAGGGCCCTCCTTCGGGATCAGGTGGAAATTATAGACCGAGTCGCGGTCCAGTTTGCGGAAAAAGCAGGGAATCCCGTAACGGATAGGAATCTCATAATCCGAAGGGACCGAATAATGGACATAGTAGGCGGCCTCGTTCCTGACGAAGGAATAATGCCCCTCCGCATCCGTCTGAACTGCCGTAAACCCGTCGCTGACGGTCACTCCCGGAACCGGGTTCCCAGAGATGTCGCTAACTGTACCGAACACTTTCATAGTACGCGCTTCTGAGGCAAAAACGGTCAGAAACGCGGCTGCAAGAATAACAATAATCTTTTTCATTATACTCTTATTTTCCTAGACTGATCTTTATGAACTCTCTTTTCAATTCAGACCCATAGGCGTATTCTCCCACATCGATTGAATCCAGAAGATAGAGGTCGCTCCCTTTGAAAAGGGTGGAGGCTTCCGCTACCGAACGGATGGACGCAATCTTATCCATCGATTCCTTGGGAACCACGAGATGGCAGGGGATAATGAAGGCAAGGGGATTGACCGCAAGGGCATGGGCTACGGGACGGACACCCCCTGGATTGTTGCAAAGAGAGGCAATCTCGGAGTAACTCATCAGACGGGGACGCTCCCTCTGGGTAGTAAAAAGCGTCTCAAGAACGTTCTTTTGGAAAGAGGTACCGAATATATGGAGGTCATCCCAAACGACCTCCTTCGAAAGAAAAACGAGCTCATCGGTACTTATCTTCCGCGCCCTAACAGAGTCTACGGAAGATGGCTTCATCGAGGCGATGGCGGATGCAATCTTCGAGAAGAGTCGATAATCCGGGGAGGCGGAAGCTATCTTTCCGTCAACCTCGGTGATTATCCACTCAATGTCGGTGCCCATAGGACTATCTCAGCAGGGGTTTGAGTTCGTTCCAAGGAACGCTTACAGGAATAACCCCCAGAGAATAAGGTCCTATTTCATACGGCTGGTAATACCATGTGATACCCGTCTTGCCGGGCTCGAAATTGCCGTTGGAAACAATGTCGGTAATAAAGAGCGAACCGTATTCCTCTTCATTGCCGTCAAAAGCTTCGGGAAGATGCTTTTGCAAAAGGGAGGAAAGACTGAGGGAATAATTATCCACAAAAATATCCTTTTCCTGAATCTGCTTTCCACTCTTTTTTTCGAATACGAGGGCGGTAAGGGTATTCACCCCATGAGCACCGCCCCTGTAACTGTAGTATTCGATAATATATGATCTGAGATTTTTGTATCCGTCCGTAAAATACCCGTTGATAAAATCGTCCCAAGAGAAGGGGCCCTCAACCGGAAGATCTTGTGCCTCAGTAAAATAAGCATCCTCAAGATTGCTCTCATACTTTGATGCCGTCTCTTCCACTGTCGTCGGGTCTTCCTCCATGTCGAAAGCTGCCGTCAAGATGCTCTTCCTCATAAGAGAATCTGCGGCCTTGCTGCCTGAAGGGTACTCCAGTGATATCTGGACGCTAAGAGTATCCCCCTCTCTTAGAGGAATTTTTGTGTCGTCGTTGAACGTATCGGTCCTAAGTCCGCACGCGGTAAAGAGCGAAGCGGCAGCCAGGAAAAGAACAAGTATTTTCAAATAGAATTTCATACGGCCGGATTTTTCACAAATATAACAATAATTGTAAAAATCTCCACCACTATTCAAATTCCAACCCCGCCGTTTCTCCAACAGCCGCTACACGGCAGTTGTCAACGTAGAACTCGCCGTAATTAGCATCGCGAAGGATAGTCTGAGTACCATATTTTCTCATTACCCAAACGAGAATAGAGAGGTTGTCTTTATTGTAGGCAGACGGAATTGTCGCAGTATAGTCGAAGGAGAGAAGGTCTTCCTTTCCGGCCGAGAATGCATCGCCAATTGAACTGGTCAGGGCAATACGGGCAATATTGTCATGGACATAGTTGGGATCGACCCCTGCACTTATGTAATTGTTAGTCTGGGAATGGACAATATCGCTCTCCAAAACAAGCGCCGTTATCTTATAGTCCTCTGCCTGTTTGGAATACACATCTACATGGACGCTCAGAGAAGAGCCGCTCAGAGAAGACGATATCCCGATTCCGGTAGCGACCGGATAATTGGATTCTGTCTCGTTGACAAAACCGGCAATCATCTGAGCGGCAGTGGCGCTGGCATAATTCTCCACAAGGCGGCGTCCGTCGATATATGCGCAGGGATAACCCTGGATGTCGTAAAGATTCTCCCATACCGCTGTTCCCGAAAAGGCGAGATCACTGCTTGAAGGATGGAGGTTGACATAATAGAGCTTATCCCCAAGCTGCTCCTTAGCAAGCTTGAATGATTCTGACATATTGGGGCAGTATCCGCACCAAGTAGCTGTAAACCTCTGCCCGAGAGAGTGGTGGACAATATTTCCTGCCGTAATATCGAGAACATCCTGGGTAATGATTACAGGGTGGCAGGTCATCTCCGTGCAGAACGATGCTACCCCGGTCCTCTTCGCTCCGGAGACATTGGCGTTAACTTTAATGAAATGGATATAGCCGCCTTCCGGTGAGCCGATAGGCGATCCGTCAGAAGCAATCCAGTCGGCCGTTACATCCACATGATAATCACTTGTGGAATATGCAGTGACAATCACTGTCTGGCTATTTCCTGTAAGATTGAACTGGGTAGGCGCTACGCGGAAAGTATTCGAGGACACGTTGAACCACGTTGCGTCCTTGTCAGCAGAAGTAATTGTGCGGAATCCGCTTCTTTTTATCTCGCTCGGGGTGTTGAATACCTTTATGGCTTTCTGGCCATCTTTGACGAATGTCAATGCAATACCCTTTGAGAGCACAACGGGAAGAGTAACAAAATGATAGGCCTTTCCTGGAATAAATGTCTCTCCTTCGGGAGCGTTGAGGACAATCTTGGAAGAAGGAGACTCCACTCGCTTGACGGTAGGGATTCCGCTCGTTGGAATAGATATAGCCGCAGTGCCGGTAAGAGGTTCATTATTAAGAGCTTGGAGAATAACAGAGGTGATTCCTTCACTCTCTACAGTAAACTTGATACCTCCGGTAACGTTCTTGAAGGCCATATTTGTTGATTTTCCCTTATAGACCGAGATGAAAAGTTCATCACCGAAGCTATCCGGTACGGCGGTCTGAACGCTCGGAAGGGTCGCGTAAATATTTGATCCGTCGCAATATACATCCTCGTTATAAGGGTAGAGAGCCCAGTAATTGGCGCCTGTATTGGTAATGGTGAGATTGCCCGTAAACTGTGCGGAAGCCTGTGGCTCAGAAATATCTGTAGTGAATTTGGCACCTCCGGCCGTGCCGTTGCCGGAAAATACGCTAAGAGCATCTCCCGGAAGCCAGCTTACAGAGCCGTCGGAATTACGGACTGTACGGGAAGGGATACCGCCTTCGACAGTGGCGTTAAGGGCGGTTACAACCTGAGAATCAGTAGATTCTACTGGATTATCTGCAACTTCTATAGTGCAGGAAGCGGCGAAAATGGCCGCAAAAGCAAGTAAATAAATCTTTTTCATGGCCATTATCCTTCAAAGGGTTCGTCATAAGTGTCTTCAATGGTGCCGTCGAACGGCCCGCTGAAAAGGAAATTGATGTCAAAAAGAAGCTCCGCTTCTCTTGTCATGGGGATTAAGTACTGTTTTTTCATATCGTGTTAATTGTTCTCTTCATATTGATAATCAACTGTTTCTCCAACCCGGCAGAAGGTGACGTTGTTGACTGTTGTGCCCTTTTCCATAAAGGCCACTACCTTGAATCCGTCGCCAGAGGGGATATTCAGAGAGAAGGTCTTTGTCGCTGTCTCTTCTTCATTAAGACGGACAGCCTCAGCCTTCAGGTGCTGGCGGAGAATATTGTTATGGACATGGTTGGTCTCGCCTCCCGTCTGAGGGGCGATCTCGCCGTCTTTAAGAAGCATGACATTTATTGTATAATCTCCCGCTTCCACTGCTGTAATCTCTACTTTTACCGATCCGTCGGCACCGCTTTCCATCCGGATTCCACCGGCGAGGGGCCGTGCCGCCAAAAGCTTGTCGACTCCGGAAAGGAGAAGCTCGGAAGAAGTGGTAGTGAACGCCGAGGAAGGATCCATGTCGATAACGGCCGTCGGATACTCGGAAACCCCGAATTTAGTAACAAGAGCTGTCCCTTCATCCACAGCATAAGCATCGACAAAATGGACGCTTACGGGGACAAGGCGTCCCGGACGGGCCTCCATTGCCGCTGCGAACGCTGCCTCCATCCTAGGGCAGTTGACGCACCATGTAGCAGTGAAATCAAGAACGAGAGAGCGGCGGAAAAAGTCTTTTCCCTCTTCCTGGACGACAAAGGCCGTCACTGTAAGAGGCTCGGACTCATAGCCGTCATAAGTTGCCGCGAAGGTCCAAGAGCCCTCTTCCGAAGGGGTAAAAACGTTTTTGTCAACGGCAGGATCCGAAGTCGTCCCGGACACAAAGGAGATATCTGCAAATTCTGTCACATCCTCTCCGTTAAAGAGGACCGAAAAAACGGCGCTTTCCCCTGCAGTGACATTTATCTCGCTGCGGTCTGATTTCAACACAATATTGACCGGATCTTCTTTCTGCCCGACGCACCCGACGAAGGCCAGAAGAAAAAATGCTATGAATATATATCTTCTCATCGTCAGAAAGCCCATTGAATTCGAAGGTTTGCGCCCTTATAGGCCGGCTGCCAGCGGCAAACGCCGCCGGAGCAGACGTAGCCTTCCCGCGTCCTTCCGAAGTTGAGTGAAACATTGAGTCCGGAAAGAGAATATGCAACTCCGCCCTGGTAATAGTGATTTCCGGTGCTGCCGTGATTGTACATGTCGCTAAAGGAAATGCTCCAGTGGGGAGCGAAAGTCACCTCCGCGACAGCGGCCATCCAATCCTTGGTAAGCTCCTCGGAATAAAGATATTGGAGCTCCAGACGAGCTGCAACCTTCTTTGTGAACTTATAGAGCCCGTCCACGACAAAGACGTTCTGGGCATCGGTTGCCTTACGGTTGCCGTGGGTCGGGGAATTCTCCTGGATAGAAACGAAAAAGACCGTCCTGAACTTTCTCGACCAGACTTTTTCTATATCGATATTAATATCCCTGTACGCAAGATAGGGGGTGTCGCGGTTGGGAAGAGCCGAAGGAAGGGCGTCTATCCAGGACCCGCCGACATGGAATTTCATTCCGTATTTCCCTCCAAGGGCAGTCCCCTTCTTGAACGAATAATAGATGTCGCCCTGGAAGCCGGATTCCCCGTCAGCATAGGTGACATAAGGGTTGAGCCCGGCAAGAAGATAGGTCTGCTGCATGCAGAGGGACGGAAGATAATTGAGGGTATTCGCGGGAATACGGCTTCCCGTCGTCTGGAAGATAGGGGAATACATATTCTCGAGACGGCGGTAAAGGGCTGATACGGAGAAGCTTCCGATAGCATAATTAATCTCCGCAAGGGCAGCAGATCCGCCCCTGAGGTCATATTTCTCGCGGCCTCCCTTGAGGTGCTCGGCCGTGAAATCCGCCCCCTTCCCTACATATTCCGCCTTCAGCGAAAGGCCCGAATAAGAGTACTGGAGCCTTCCGGACCATGAAAGGATATTAGAAGGGAGGGTAAATCCGGCAGAGGAAGCGAGTAAAGAGATATTCTCTTCCTGCGAGCGGACGGTGCGGTCCATGATGCTTCCTTCAATCCGGAAAGAATGGGGACTCTCGACTCCGAATATCGAAGGAATATCTATGGAAACATCTCCGGCCGAAATAAAAGTATCCGAAAGACGAAGGCAATATAGCGGAGCTCCTCCGAGGATTCTCAGGCGAAGTCCGTTGTTCTTCGTCCTGAAGGCTATGTTTCCTCCGACAAGAGGATTGTTGATACCAAGCTCCCTATCCTCCCAGCTTCGAAGGAGAAGTCCGCTTCCTATCTGCTCGTAAAAGCTTCCCGCCCTTACTTCGAAGAGCCCCGGATTCCAAGCGGCATAGAGCCCGGTAAGAGCCGCGCCCTTCAACGCCTCGGGATAACCCGAAAGCGGCTCCGGATAATACTCCGCGGCAAGACCTGCGGAAAGATTCCCCCGGAGCCAATCGACTTTAAGGTAATTATTGGATCCATATGGATTCTTATTCTTTCCGACGACCGGGTCCTCCATATAGAGAATCGAATTAGACTCAAAACTGCCGCTCACGCTGCCCCAGTCCCTTTCCTGGGCCCGAGAAGCCAAAGGAAATGACAAAAGAATCAGCAGTATGGAGAAATAGCGCCTCATTTACCCATGCTTTTCCTTACCTCGTCGAGAAGGACTTCCTCGTCTCCCGGACGATAGCCGATATGAGTATAGACCAGCTTCCCTTTTTTGTCAAAAAGAAAGACCTGTGGAACCGAAGAGACATTTAGAGCCCTTTTGAAGTCGGAATTGACATCAAAAAGGGGTACTATGCCTTCCCAGTCCCTCCCTTGGGCAAGGGCGACTGCCCTTGAAAAGGAGCGGCTGTCATCAATAGAGACGGCATAGATTCTGAGCGGCTGGGGGCCGTCCCAGTCGGGATATCCTTCCGAAATTGTATCAAGCTCCTTGAGACAGGGCTTGCAAGTTGTCATCCACATGCTGACGACAAAAGGGGTCTTGCCGTCAATTAGGGAGGAGCTGTTAATGGGCTTGCCTGAAATATCCAGCAACTTGACCGAAGGAAGCTGCTGGGCAAAGGCTCCGATGCTCAAAAGAGCTGCAACAAGGGTAAATACTAACTTTTTCATATAAGTGCAAAGTTAATAAATTTCCTGTAATTATAAACTTTTAATAACTATTTGTAAATCAAGAAGTGCTGATAGTTGTTTTGTAATTGCCCTCCTCGAAAAACGATCTATCCCGTCCGGAGGGAGAAGGGTGTCACCTTTTTCGAGATAATCGCTCCAGACACTGTCTATAAACGATCTTGTTCGCTCTTCATTATCCCAGTTACTTACGATGCGGCCGGGAAGGGCAATCTCATCAAGCAAGCGGGCCATTGCCCCGTCCTCCTGGCCTATTCCGAGAATGGGACGGCGGGCGGCCAGATATTCAAAAAGTTTCCCGGGAAGGATAGGCTTGTAATCGGGATCGTTTCGAAGAGGAAGGATGAGAAGTGAAGCTGCTCTCTGCTCCCTTACTGCAGCTTCATGAGCCTTATATCCAAGGTCGACAACATTCTCTTTAAGACCCTCTTTCTCAATTGCTTCCATCACTGCGCCGTCGACTTTCCCGACAAGGCGCAACCTCATTTTCTCCTTGAATTCCGGATTCTCCGCTACCTTCTTTCCAAGAACTTTCCAAAGCGTAAGAGGATTGCCGTCCTCTGCAAAAAGTCCGGTATGGACAATGTTGAATAGGCCGTCGGATTCGACCGGCCCTACGAAATCGTCTTCGTCATAGCCGTTGGTAATCATCGCAACCGGGGTCGAAGTCCTACGGCGGAAGTCGTCCTGCACCAAAGGGGTCACCGCAAGCACTGTAGAAGCATTGTCAAGGACAGACTGCTCCATCTTCAGAAGGCGTTTTCTCACCCTCGATGTCAGCGGAAGGTACTTTAGATAATACATCTTTGTCCATGGATCCCGGAAGTCTGAAATCCATGGCAGCCCTGTAGCCTTTGAAAGCTTCTCACCAATAAGGTGCATGGAATGCGGCGGTCCTGTCGTAACAATCACATCCACAGGATGTTCCTTCAAATACTTTTTTAGGAAAGCCACAGAAGGGTGTACCCACCAAACTCTAGGATCCGGGACAAAGAGATTACCCCTTATCCAGAGAGAAAGACGCTGCTTGAATGATTTCCGGCCGCTCGAAATCGGAGTGACCGAACCTCCTGCAGCTCCGGCGGTCAGGGTCTTCATGTCCGTCGAAGACCCCTTCCCCATCAGTCGACGGTAGATTCCATAGGGCTCCGATATAGGCCTCCGGATAATCTCCGCCTCCGACGGAATTTCCGCCTCAAGGGTCCTGTCTACCGACGTATACTCAGGATTTGAAGGGGTATAAATTACCGGCTGCCATCCTTCGGAAGGGAGATACTTTGAGAATTTCACCCATCTTTGGACCCCAGAACCTCCGCTTGGCGGCCAATAGTATGTTATGATAAGAACCCTTTTCATTATTAGCAGTATTTATTCACGGCTGGCGGCAAAAGCGGCGTCTAGTGTTATTTCCTTTCCGTCTTTGTAGGCCTCGATATATGCATCTTCGAAGCCGAGAGCGCGGACGTCGTTGAGACGACTCAGGGCGGCAGGATATGAACGGAAGACTCCGGCCGAATATGAGTATCTTAAATTATACGTGAGCCTCTCGTAGACAGGGCTCAACCCGGAGAGGTCATCAAGCGAAGCGTGCGACGAACGAGTAAAGATATGTATCTGATAGACAATTCCTTCCGGGAGCTGCTTGTCGTATGCAAAGCGCCCGACGGAAGATATTCTGAATTCCGACCCGGCCTCAGCCGGCGCGGCTGCGGCAAGACGGATGTCAAGAGGAGGGCCGAATGGATTTTTAGAGAACGTATAGGCCGATCCCGCTCCGACAACCTGCCGGTCTGCGGACCTTTTGAGCCGCCCGTTCCCTGCGCCTGTCCCTTTGTGGAGGAAAGAATCTTCTATAATCTTAAGACGGGCTTCAGCAGCGGAAAGGGAATCGCGAAGGGGCTTCAGCGAGTCCTGGCGGAGAGCGATAGCCTCGCCGACCTCTCCCGGATTTCCGGCCCCGGAGAGAAGGGAAGAGCGGAGAGCATCTATCGAGGATTCTACAAGATATATCGAATCCCGAATCTCGCTGATTCTGGATGCCGTCTCGCTATAGAGGCGCATCTCGTCGCTATGGGGAATAGACCCCCTGACGGCCGACCCGGCATCTATCCTCGTCGGATCATTGACCGGGGAGAGGGAAGAAAGCGACCGGCGCTCCTCGGGAGAAGCTATTTTGACCCTATCAGGATTGGATTGATATTCAAGTACATAAATACATACGCTATCCTTTGGGCTCTCCCTTGTGGAAGCGAAAATAGTATATTTTCCGTCCATCGTATCCATCAGCAGGAAATCATCCGCGGGAGATGAATAGGGGAATCCCATATTGACCGGTTCGCCCCAGCGGCGGGCATACTCGTCCCAATCGGAATAGTAGAGATCATATCCCCCCATTCCATACAGGCCGTCGGATGCGAAATAAAGTCTTTTTCTGTCCCTTGAAAGAACCGGGAAAATCTCATTACCAGAGGTTGTCAGGCGCTCATCCAGAAGTCTCGGGGCGCTCCAAAGAGAGTCTCTCTTGGAGGAAAAATAGAGATTCCTGACTCCGGAAGGATCTGATGCTGAATAATATACGCTCTCCGAACCCTGGGGGACATAGGTCGCATAGACGGGGTATTGAGAAGAAGAATCGAGAGAATTGGGGGATGGTCTCCACGAAACCGGGGACATCGGGTAAAAAAGGAAAAAGTCATAGACGGAGAATAGAGCCTTCGCTACCGGCTTTGTCAATGTAAAAAGCTCGGTCATGTTCAAGGCGTTACGGACCTCTTCTATTTTTTTCGACGCCACCCCTGAACCTGGCGATAACGCATCGGCGGCAATATATCTCTCCAAAGCCTTTTCGAACTCATATCCGGCTTTCAGGCTATCCCCCTCTGCGAGAAGGTCTCCGGCAGTCTTCTTCTTTGAGGCCGTTTCCACCGAGACTCTCCCCTCTCCGACAGAGCGGAAATAATCTTCGGGGACAAGGCGGGGAGAATCAAAAAGAGCTGATGTATCGACAGAAACAGAGACGGTGTCGGCGGCTCCTCCCATTACGCCCCTCAGGATATCTATCGTATCCCTTCGGACGACGAGAGTATCGGACTGGGCCGAAGCGGTCACCCCGCCGGTCACAATCATCAACGCCAAAACAACTCCGAATATCTGCCTTTTCACTTAAAATACACTCGTTTTGAGTATGCAAAATTAAGAAATAAGTAGCAGAAATTATGTTTGTAAGAAAAAAATCGTAAATTTGTACCCTTATTTTTGCCGAGGTAGCGGATCGGCACCGCTATCCGCGGCATTATGTGAAACTAAAAATAACAAATAATAACAAAACAATGCAAAGCAAAGGTCTAATCAGATTGGTCGCGATCGTTCTCGCTATCGCTTGCATCTGGCAGCTTTCCTTCACTGCGGTTACCCGTATCCAGGAGAACAAAGCCGCCAAGGTTGCAGCAGAAAAGGCGCAGCAGTTCGTCGAGGCCAACAATGTGGCCGCAGATGTGAGGGAATTCGTCCTCGATTCGGTCGCAAACGTAAGGAACAGAGCTTATGTCGACTCGCTCAGCTCTGAAAAAGTTTATTTAGGATACACATTCCAGCAGGTTAAGGAGAAAGAGATCAACCTCGGACTCGACCTCAAGGGCGGTATGAACGTCATGCTCCAGGTCCAGCTTGAAGATCTCGTCAAGGCGCTTGCCGGTGGCAGCACCGATCCCGCTTTCCTCAAGGCAATGGAGGTTGCAAAAGCCAATAATGTCAACTCCAGCCAGGATTTCATCGGCCTCTTCGGAGACGCATGGGCCCAGAATGCAGGCGGCCGCAGGCTCGCTGAAATATTCGGTACCTATGAGCTCCGCGACAAGGTAAAGCCCGAATCTACAGATTCTGAGGTCCTCAGTGTCATCAGGGCCGAGGCGAAGAGCGCGATTGACAATTCCTTCAATGTCCTCCGCAACCGTATCGACCGTTTCGGCGTTACCCAGCCGAACATCCAGAGAATCGAAAACAGCGGCAAGATCCTCATCGAGCTTCCGGGCGTTAAGGATCCGGAGCGTGTGAGAAAGCTTCTCCAGGGTACCGCTTCCCTCGAATTCTGGCCTACTTTCCAGGGCAATGAAATCAACCTCAACGCTGTTGACGCACGCGTAGCTGAAGTTCTTGCAAACCTCAGCGAAGGCACCGAGCCCGACTCTCTCTCCGCAGAGCAGCTTGCAGCAAAAGAGCACCCGCTCCTTTCCATCCTCGCTCCCAGCGGCTGGAACAATGCCTGCCTCGGTTTCGCCCAGGGCGTCGACACCGTTACCGTCAACAGATACCTTGCTATGGCCGAGGATGTTCTTCCTCAGGGCTTCAAGGGCATGTGGACAGTTAAACCTTCAGAGTATGCTACCGGAGCGAACCTCTATGAGCTCGTAGCTATCAAGGCCACCTCCCGTGATGGAAAGGCTCCTCTCGACGGTTCCGCAGTTACCGACGCTCGCGTCGAGTTCAACCAGACCAACGGAGGTGCTCCTTCCGTATCAATGTCCATGAACGCAGAGGGTGCCAGCACATGGGCCCGCCTCACCAAGGACAACATCGGCAAGCAGATCGCCATCGTCCTCGATGGACTTGTATACTCATATCCGAACGTCCAGAACGAGATCACCGGAGGTAACTCCCAGATCACCGGCAACTTCGACACACAGGAAGCAGAGGACCTTGCAAACGTCCTCAAGTCCGGTAAGCTCCCCGCCCCTGCCACTATCATCCAGGAGCAGGTCGTAGGACCTTCCCTCGGTAGCGCTTCTATCCGCGCCGGTCTCATCTCCTTCATCATCGCGTTCATCCTCGTCCTCCTCTACATGGTATTCTTCTACCGTGGTGCAGGCCTCATCGCCGATACAGCCCTCCTCTGCAACGTGCTTCTCCTCTTCGGAGTTCTCGTTTCCTTCGGAGCTGTCCTTACCCTCCCGGGTATCGCCGGTCTCGTCCTGACTCTCGGTATGGCTGTGGATGCGAACGTTATTATCTATGAGCGTATAAAGGAAGAGCTCGCAGCAGGCAAGGGATTCTCAAAGGCTGTCGCTGACGGTTACAAGAACGCTTACTCTGCAATTATCGACGGTCAGGTAACCACCCTCCTCACCGGTATCATCCTCTATGTATTTGGTTCCGGTCCGGTCCAGGGCTTCGCAACAACCCTTATCATCGGTATCATTACCTCCGTCCTTACTTCTATCTTCATCACCAGGCTCATCTTCGACGACAGGATCAAGCGCGGTAAGACCGTTTCCCTCTCAAGCAAGTTCACCGAGAACTTCCTGAAGAACACCCACGTCGACTTCATCAAGCTCAAGAAGTACTCTTACATTATCTCCGGATGCCTCATCCTTATCTCCATCCTTTCGATTTGCTTCAAGGGATTCAGCTATGGTGTCGACTTCACCGGTGGCCGTACTTACATTGTACGTTTCGACCAGGCCGTCACTACCGAGGATGTACGTGCAGCTGTTGAGAACACCTTCCAGCTTGCTGCTGAGGAGCAGGGTGTCGATCAGTACTCCGTTGAGGTCAAGCAGTTCGGTGGCGAAAGCCAGATGAAGGTTACGACTCAGTACAAGGTCAACAGCGAAGACTCTGCCGTTGATACCGAGATCGAAGGCCTCCTCTTCAAGGCTCTCAAGGGATTCTACGCAGAAGACATTCAGCTTGAAGACTTTACTTCTACTCTCGAGAACCCCAACGGTATTATTTCATCCGATAAGGTTGGTCCTACCATCGCCCGCGACATCCAGAGGTCGGCTATTATCTCCGTCCTCCTCGCCCTCCTCGTAATCTTCGGCTACATCGCCTTCAGATTCAAGGGCTGGACATGGGGTCTTGGTGGTGTCGTCTCCCTCGCCCATACCGCTATCATCGTCATCGGCTTCTTCTCTCTGTTCAACGGAATCCTTCCGTTCAACCTCGATGTCGAC
>JAEEGL016207896.1_pt1 | contig 58151 bp, 44 predicted proteins | sample 9134231 | NCBI WGS metagenome assembly JAEEGL01 (sample SAMN16246548, study PRJNA631951) | gut metagenome | biome: gut microbiome; feature: rumen; material: fiber-attached | host: Bos | place: Iran: Karaj | collected 2018-10
ACCTTGCCGCCGTAGTAGCCGGAAATAGCTCCGTAAACAACGCCTATGCAGATATTGGCGCTTACAGCCAGTATGGCTATGGTAAGGGATACTCTTGCACCCCTCCACATTCTTGTCCACAGGTCTCTGCCAAGATAGTCGGTACCGAAGAGGAAGTTGGTATCATCAGGAACCCCTGCCAGCTTATAGGCATCCACCTTGGTATCCGCCATATCTATGCCGTTTACAGTGCCGGTAACGGTATAGCTGATGATCGAACCTTCCGGATACTTGTTGGGGTCGCTGAAGTAGTCGGTGCGTCGGTTTTCAAGTATTCTGGTGCCGTCGGCAATTCCAAGGCTTGCAAGTCCGGGAATACGGGGAGGCAGATTCGCCCAGTTGGGGTTCTGATCGTTATAGCCCCACTTATTCATTGAAGGGCCTGTTATCGCAAAGAATGCGATTATTATGATAAGGGTGAAAGCCATCATGGCAGACTTGTTTCTCTTAAGTCTTACCCAGGCGTCCTTGAAAAACCCAAGAGCCTTTACGGATGACACCTCATCCTTTATGGCTTCGCCTTTATTTATGAGAACAAAATCGTTGGGATCAAGATTGTTGATGTCGAAGTTCTGTTCATAGACCTGATTACTCATCCTTCTTACCTCCCATTCTTACTCTCGGGTCGACAACGCCGTAGGTCAGGTCGACGATAAGCGCTGTAGCCACGGAAATCAGTGCGTAGAAGATAAGCACTGCAACGGTAAGCGAATGATCCAGAGCGTTGATAGACTTGATCATGAGTCCGCCGACGCCTGGGATGGAGAACATTCTCTCTATTACCAGAGAGCCGCCTACAACACCTGCAAACATATGCAGTATAATGCTGACAAGAGGCATCGCTGCGTTCCTCAAAGCATGCCTTACAGTTGCCTGGAACTGGTTCAGACCCTTGGTTTTTGCAAGCACCATGAAGTCAGAGTTCAGGACTTCTATGAGTTCGCCTCTGAGATATCTGGTTATGGTAGCTATCGGAGAAAGTCCCAGCGCAAATATCGGCAGTATCATGGAACTTACCTTGACAGCCGGTGATGCGGTAGGCTGATACAGTATGGGGAACCAGCCAAACTTATATGCAAGGAAGTACTGAAGACAGGTGGCGAATACGAATGAAGGAATAGAAATACCCAGAATAACTCCTACTGAAATAACGGTATCGACCTTGGTCTTATTCTTCATTGCGGCAAGTATGCCAAACAGAGCGCCAAAAGGAATTGAAATAAACAGTGATATGAAATTCAGAGCCATGGTCACGGGAATCTTTTCTACGATTACCTGGAATGCAGGTGTTCCCGGGCTGATCTTTACAGAAGTGCCCCAGTCATTCTGGGTGACTACGCCCTTGAGGAAATAAAGATACTGGATGAATATGGGTTTATCAAGATGAGCCCTCTCCTCCAGTACTTTTTTTACGGATTCCGAGAGATCGGGGTCATCGAAGACGCTGCCCGGCATGAGTCTGACAACGCAGAATGCGATGGTTAGAATAACGAACAGAGTCAGGATGGCTGCCAGTATTCTTTGGAAGATGTATTTTGCCATCATTTATCTCCTGATTTAGGGAAATGAGAGGGGTATTCGCTACCCCTCTCCTGGTTGAGGAAGAATAACTATTAAATAATTATAGCCTTCGCTTTATTCATGGGTGAGATCGAAACGCTCGAACTCAAAGCCAACATAGTTGAGCCTTGTCTTGGTAGGTCTTACGCATCTGTCGGAGAAGATGTAGTAAGCAGTTCCCTGGAAGACGGGCAGCTGGTCGACATTCTCCATGAGGGACTTTTCCATGTCAAGAGTAGCCTTGATCAGCTTATCTTCATCAAGTCTGTACTCTTCGGTGATGGTCTTTGCATAAGTCTCATCGATAAAGTCGTTGTGGTAAGCTGTGAATCTGTTGGAGTTGTAGCTGGTGTATCTCTCGAACTTTCTGTTAGCAGAGCTTACAGCTGCGGTGAGATCCCATGCGCCCCAGCAGAGTTCCCAGGAATCGGTGCCGCCTTCATTCTGCCATGCATATCTCATCTGCTTTACAGCTTCAGAGTTGTTCATAGCGATAACCTGAACAGAGAATCTGTCCTTTCCGAAGAGTTCCTGCCAGCTGTTCTGGAGGTACTCAGAGGTAAGTCTCAGAGCAGAAACAGCTTCATTGTAGACCATGCGGACTTCCATCTTGCCATATTCAGCATAGACTTCGTCGAAGAGAGCCTTTGCCTTTTCGGGGTCATAGCCATTGTTGGCAGGCATATAGGTCTTTGCGTAATCCAGGTCTCTGAGGGAAGTACCATCAGAGCTCATAGAATAGTTGGAGGAGAGGAAGTAAGGAGCTGCGATATTGTGAGTCAGATTCGCAATGGTGTCTCTGTCGGTGGCAAAATAGAGAGCCTGACGGAAGCGGACATCATCAAGGAACTTCTTGGTGGGATGAGTGAAGTTGAACTCGATTCCTCTTACAACGGATGCAGGCATCTCGATGGTTCTGGGATCCTCTGCATATACTTCATAGGAGGAGGTGCCCAGGGAGAGGTAGTCGATCTCACCCTTCTTGAAGAGCTCCAGCGCGGTAGCATCGTCAGCCACGACTCTTACATACATACCGTCAAGTTTGATCTCGTCAGCATATACATAGTTGGGGTTCTTCTTGAACACGCGCTCTGCGCCGAGGGTCCAGGAGCTAAGTTCGAAGGGACCGCAGCTCATGACAGTGTCAGCGGAGGTAGCATAGGTGTTCTCGGTCTTGTCTGCATTGAAACACTGCTCATAGATGGGCTTGTATACCAGAGAGGTATATCTCATCTGGAAGTGTCTCATCACGTTCTCAGCGGTATAACGCTGGGTGCACTTTACTGCCAGGGTGTAGTCATCGATCTTCTTGAGGCCGACATCTTCCCACTTGACAGCGTTGGAACCGGGATCCTGCTTGTAATAGTCCAGAGCGTTCTCAATGGCGATAACGTTCTCTGCAAGGGAGGAGGTTGCAGAATACTTTACATTGGGATTCAGGGCTTCCTGCCATGAATAGATAAAGTCATCTGCATTGATGGGTTCGCCATTAGCCCACTTCAGGTCCTGACGGAGCTCGATATACCAGGTATAGTCGTCGCCATCCTTGGTATAAGGCTCTTTTGCTGCAAGCTCAGGTCTGATAACGGTCTTGGTCTTGCCTGTAGCTTCATTCTCTACACCATAGTAGTTGTAGAGCTTGGCCTGGATGTAGTCGCAGATATTTGTGTTGTTGTTGAATGGGTTGCAGTTCTGCGTTGAAGAGGTATCTGCGTACCTGAAGATCTTCTCAAAGCTGGGAGCTTCCGGCTGATTTGCAGGAGTCTCGCCGCCCTGAGGAGTTTCACCGCCCTGTGAGGGCTGGTTGCTGCCCTGTCCGCCGCATCCGGCAAGCATGCCGAGCGCAAGCACAAGGATCAGGATCAAAGATATAGCTTTTTTCATTGTTTCCACCTCCTGAGTGGTTTCTGGAAATATTCTAGCAACTATAATATAAACAAAAAGAAAACTATTGTAAAATTCCGTTTGTGTGTTATATAATACGCTCAATGTATAGCAAATGCCTCAGTTACATTATCTTTTATATTAACATGTTGCATAAGCATATGCACAAAAATCATAAGGCTGAAAGGTGAAGAGCAATGATCGACAAGAAATTCGAAGTATTTCAGGTGGTTGCATACTATAAAAATCTGACAAAAGCAGCCACAGTATGCCACATGACCCAGGCAACCATCAGCCGCCAGATGCAGCAGCTGGAGGAAGAGATCGGAGTGCCGCTTTTCACCCGTTCCACCAAGGGCATTACGCTCACACCCGCAGGAGATTATCTTCACCACAGAGCATCAAGCTATATACGAAGAATACAACGACATAGTCGAGGGCTGCAGAAGCGTAGGCAATGTGCCTTTCTCCAACCTCAGGCTTTCGGGAGGCCCTTATGAGTCTCTGCTCATAGTCGAGCCCATCAACGAGCTGAAGAGGCGTTATAACAACGTCAAATTCGACTATTATTCATTTACTTACAGAATACCGGGCTCCCGCTTTGAGAACAAATCCATCGATTTCTGCTTCTCGGTGAAGAGACTGGTGGAGATTGTTCCGGACCTGAAATACGAGATCATATATGATAGACCCTGGCAGGTAGCGGCAAGAGAAGATAACCCCTTCTGGTCGCTGAGCCCGGAAGAACAAGGCCGCCTGAAGGGTCAAAGGGTGATCACCTCCTACGACAATTTCTTCGAGCCGGTACACGCTTACTGCAGCAGAGCCGGTCTGAATGAGATCGAATTCGTTGAGACCAATTTCCTCGACTGCATACTGGCTGCGCTGCAGACCAATAACTGCATATCAGTCCTGCCGCCCTTTGTCAGAAAAGTGCTTCCCCCCGGCGTAATAATGAAGGATGTGCTGACCACGCCCATGAGAGAGCCCTTTGTAGCCTGCTACAGCCCGGAATCGATGAATCCAGGGACTAAGGCATTCATGGATATCTGCAAGAACATCAATTACGACGACTAAAAAAAATAAAGGATCCGGGTCCGCAAAGGACCCGGATCTTCTGTTTTTTGTTATCCGCTCATTCGATTGCCGTTCCGCAGCCGAAAGCTCCGTTGACGAGACATATGCCGGCTGCAAATTCCGCAGCAGCATCAAGAGATGCCTGCATATCGCCTGTCTTTACATAGTTGAGCTCGAAGGCTGAAGCAAACGAATCTCCGGCGCCCAGCGTATCCACAGGCTCGATTATTCTTGGCCACTGCACATAGTTCACACCCTCGCAAACGGCAGCTACAGCATCGTCGCCTCTTGTGGCTATTACGATCTTAGGACCAAGCTCTGCGATGATACGGCAGATGTACTGCGCCATTCCGTACTCTAGATCCGGACAGGATAAAAAGACTATGTCCGCGTAAGGGCAGACCTGCTCCCTGTACTCTTCATCCTCCCAGCGGTTGGAAATATCGAAGGAAATAAGAGGGACACTGCAGCCCTTTGCGGCTTCGTCCTTAAGGTATGCCGTAAGCTTAGGCAGTTCCTGCTCCATTCCGCTGTAGAGGCTGGTATGGAGTGCGGCAAAACCTTTTATATACTCCAGGTCCTCATCATCCAGCACCAGGGGGTGCTCTGCTCTCACCTTCATGCCGTTTGCCCAGAGGAATACCCTCTCGCCATGAACAAGATTCACCTTGGAACTGGTAGTCTCGCCTTCGTAAAGCTTTGCATGACTGCGGTCCACGCCCTTTTCATCCAGTATCTTTTTGAGGAATTCCCCTTCCCGGTCGTTTCCTATCACGCCCATGTAGGCGCTCTCTGCACCCTGCATCCTCCAGTATACGGAAGCATTCAGAGCAGTTCCGCCGGGATACATGATTCCCTGATGCAGATACTTGTCGCAGACGCAGTCTCCTATAGCAATAAGTTTCATTTGTCACCTCAAAACAGGGGCCGTCAGCCGGCCCCTTCAGTTTACTTAAGATATTTGTTCATCCAGCCGATTATCTCTTCAAGACGGCGAACTCTGTGCTTGGGCTTGCCGCTTCTTGAAAGCTCGTGGCACTCGCCGTGGAAGAGGCAGAGCCTGGAATCCACGCCGTGGAACTTCAGAGCTGTGAACATCTGAATGCCTTCACTCATCCAGCAGCGATAGTCCTGGTCGGAGTTGATGAACAGAGTAGGAGTCTTGGCCTTGTCAGCATACTTCAGCGGGGAAGCCTCCCACAGATTCTCAACATTGTTCCAGGGTGTGCCCTGGATCTGGTTAGCGTTGAAGTAGTAGCCGATATCGGTCACACCGAACTTGGATACCCAGTTGGAAATGCTGCGCTGAGATGCTGCAGCCTTGAATCTGTCGGTATGGCCGATGATCCAGTTGGTCATATAGCCGCCGTAGCTGCCGCCGGTGACGCCCAGTCTGCTCCTGTCGATGTCGGGATAATCCTTCAGCACCGCATCTGTAAAGTTCATGATGTCCTGATAATCTATGGTTCCGTATTTGCCTCTGAGATCTGCAAACTCAGCGCCTCTGCCATCGCCTCCTCTGGGGTTACAGTAGAAGACGAAGTATCCATCGTTTGCCATGCACTGGTATTCGTGATACAGAGCTCCGCCATATGCGCCTCTGGGGCCGCCGTGGATCTGCAGTATGCCGGGGTACTTCTTTCCGGGCTCATAGCCTACGGGCTTCATGCAGAAGCCTTCGATGACGACACCGTCAAAATCATAGACCAGAGGCTCGGGCTTTACGACGCTCTTTTCCAGCATCCAGTCATTGAAGGAACTGATTTTCTCCCCTGCGAGTCCGAAGCAGAGCTCGTCTGCAGAAGCATCAGTCGCGCCGATGAATATAAGCTTGTCGCCCTGGATATCGAATGCGCCGATCTGGTTGGGGCTGTCGATGAGCACTGTCTCATTGCCATCGAAATCATACTTCACAAGGCGCGTGCCTGTGTGGAATGCGTGAGTGAAGTAGATGTTTCCGCCTTCCTTGAGCACGGTCCTGCCGCCGCCCAGCTTGCTGTCGGAGCCGGGTGCGCTGCCGGGAGACCACTCGCCGTCAGTCAGCTTTACGGCCCTTCCGTCCTTAAGGCTGTAGAGAGCGGAAATGAGCTCCTTATCGAATATATTGGTCCATTCCATACCGAAGAAGACCACCTTGCCATTGTCTGCAAAGACTCTGTCTACGATGTAGTCCTCCTGATGGAGCAGGCACTTGAGTCCGGCCTTTTCGGAATAGCTGTAGATGCCGCTGGGCATATCCATGCGACCCTCGAAGCTTCTGGCGCTGAAATAGAGGGTGTTTCCGTCCAGGTCCAGAGCGCCTACATTTGTGGTCTCATCGGTAATTGCCTTAAGAGATCCTTCCGCTCTGTTGAAGATGTAGAGTCTCTTTCTGCCCTTTGCAAGGAAGGTCCCGCCATCAGCCCAGAAGGGGATCTCCTCCAGAACTTCGTAGTCGGCGTTTTCCTTCTTCTGCGCCTTGAAGGCATCCAGAGCTTCTTTGCTGCAGCTGCCGAACTCGGGGTCCCCGGGGTTCCAGGCGGCTACAACTGCATAGATGCCGTCGCCCATGGGCAGTATCTCAGTCACTGCCAGAGGAACGCGGAAGAACTCCTCAGCTTCGCCTCCGAATACGCTTATGCGCTGGAATACGGTAAGCTTCTCCCCGGCCTTCTTGCTTTCGCTAACCTTGTTGTCCCTGTCTGCAGGGAATACGATAGTTTCACCATCTTCCCAGAAGAACTGCTTTGCATCTCCTGCGCCGGTCATCCTTCTGATGTTCTTTCCTTCGCAGAGCCAGATATCGCCTTTGTAGCCGTTGCTGTCCTTGTCCGGAGTCTGGACTACAAAGCCCAGATACTCGCCGTCGGGAGAAAATCTGGGTCTGGAGAGGAACTTGTAGTTGTAAAGATCATTGATTGTCAGCTTAGTCATAGTTGCCTCCTGATAATATACACTGGCTGCAGGCAGCCTCATTTTCCTTGATCATATTTTAACATACAGCTCGCGTCTGTTGTAGCTTTTTCGCTTCATCATGCAAAAGTTTTGATACCCGATACCGATTTTCACGATTGACGGAAATAAGCAGGCGGACTTATAATTATTGTAATATCTTATTTGATAATGTTTATATGATTTTTTATTAAGGAAAGAGGTCATTATGGACAAAAAACAGGCACAGGCTTATATCGACAGCCATAAGAGTGAGCTGTGGGAAGTAAGCGACAAGGTTTGGTACGCTGCTGAACTGGCTTTCAATGAGAAGAAATCGGTAAGAGCCGAGGTCGAGTATCTGAAGTCACAGGGCTTTGAAGTAGAAGAAGGCCTTGGCGGCGTAGAGACAGCCTTCTGCGGAAGATTCGGCAAGGGCAAGCCCGTCATCGGCTTCCTGGGCGAATTCGATGCTCTTGGCGGACTCTCCCCCGTTCCCGATGAATTCCAGCTTCTGCCCAGAGACCAGCAGCAGACAGGTCATGGCTGCGGTCACAATCTGCTGGGCGTAAGCTCCATCGGCGCTGCAATGATAATGAAGAATTATCTTGAGCAGACCGGCAAAGAAGGTACAATCATATACTTTGGATGCCCCGGCGAAGAAGGCGGCTCCGGCAAAGCATTTATGGCAAGAGAAGGCGTGTTTGACGACCTTGACTGCGCCATTACCTGGCATCCGGGCGGAGCCAACGGCGTCATGACCGGCGGCAGCATGGCCAACATTCAGGTGAAATACATATTCAAGGGCATCAGCTCCCACGCTGCAGGCGCTCCCGAAATGGGCCGCAGCGCGCTGGATGGTCTTGAACTGATGAACATGGGCGTTCAGTTCCTCAGAGAGCACATGGGCACCAACTGCAGAGTACACTACTCCATAGTAGATACCGGCGGTCTCTCCCCCAACGTAGTACAGTCCCACGCAGCAGCCATCTATCTGATCCGTTCCAACAACAACAAGAATGCAGCCGAACTCAAGAGAAGAGTAGATCTGATCGCAGACGGCGCAGCTCTGATGACCGAGACCACTGTAGAGAAGGACTTCATGAAGGCCTGCACCAATTACAGAGGCAACAATGTCCTGAACAAGCTTATGCAGGCTAACCTGGAAGAGCTTCCTCTGCCCGGCGTGGACGAAAAGGACATGGAGTTCGTAAAGAAGATCAACAAGACCTGCCCCAAGCAGGAATACGAAGTCCGTCAGGACATTCTGGATGTAATTCCTGAAGAAGAGCAGGCTGCCTTCATCAAGAAGTGCCAGGAGAACGACATTTTCGACTTCATCATGCCGCTGACTCCCTACAAAGACGGCGCAGGCTCTACAGACGTCGGCGATGTAAGCGCTGTATGCCCCACCACTCAGTGCAACGTGGCTACCTGGGCTTCCAAGACTCCGGGCCACAGCTGGCAGATCATAGCGCAGGGCGTTTCCGACTATGCCCGCGACAGAATGGTCTACTGCTCCAAGGTAATGGCCGGCGTTGCCATCGATCTGTTCGAGAACCCCGCCATCATCGAAGAGGCCAAGAAGGAGCACAAGAAGAACTATCCCGATGGATATCAGTGCCCCATCCCCAAGGGAGTAAAACCCCGTCCTCTGGGCTAACAGAAAATTGCAGGTCAGAACATCAGGAAAGGCTCCGCGATCGCGGAGCCTTTTTTCAATAAATAAATTAAATACAAAAGAGACCTGAACCAGCAGGTCTCTTTTATTGTGGTTATGGCTGCTTTACTGTCTTCCCTTTTTTCTGCGGTAAACCAATATGGATACAGAGCCGAGCATCAGCAGGATGCCAATGCCTGTGTACAGACCTGTTCCAATACCACCGGTTGAGGGGAATGCATAGCCCGCGGAGTTTGTGATCAGCAGAGTGTATACATTGGTGTCACCGTCATACTGCTTACCTGCACCGCTGGATGAAAGTGTCGTACCCTCATTGTATACGACCGCAGCATCTGTAGTGAGGGCAGTCGTAACAGATATGGTAACAGGTGTATTTTTCAGCAAAAACCCTTCAGGCGGTTTGGTTTCGACTAGTTCATAATCACCGACAGCAAGTTCAAATACAGTCTTGTTACCAGAACCGATAAGAAGGCCATCCGGGCCGGATGCAAGATTGCTGGCGATCATAGTGCGATTGCCATGTTCATCAACACTATAGAAATCAAATACAGCACCTTCCAGACCTGTTGAGATGTTACCCTGCCCTACCTTTTTGAAACTGAGCTTCTGCTTTCTTTCGTTTACTATCCGTACTTCGTTTGATATAGCCGAAGAACTGACGATCTTATCAAAACTGACAGCACTGCTTGTAGAAACTGTAACATATCCATCTGCTGTGATCGTAAACATTACTTCTTCATCAGCTTTCTCAAAGCCATTCGGAGCTTCTGTTTCTCCAAGATAGTACGTAGCCGGCTTCAGATAAATATCTACGTCAGGAACTATACCGGAGGCAGTAGTAACGAGTGCCTCATAACCTTCCATTGGATAATAATCTCTCTGGTATACTTCACCCACCTTTATCTGTCTGTACAGAGCAAAGCTCGCACCCGGCAGCGGATCACCAATAGAATTTGTTTTAATAAACTTCAGCGAAGCAGGCTTGTTCTTTATTTCCAGAGTCTTGTTTTCCGGATCCGTAAAGTCATCGTAATCCACATATGAGGCATTTGCGGCCCCGGGATCAACATCAAAAGCCCCGCCGCTTACCGTTATGGTAATGGGTTCCATCAGTCTCTGATATCCTTTGGGCGACTTGATCTCAGTCAGTGTATATACACCATCAGACATGTTGTAGAAAATAGACACAAGTCCCTCAGAGTCAGATACATGTATACCATCTATGGTCGTTCCCTGTGATACCTGGAACTCAGCCCCTTCAAGAGGATTTCCATCCATATCAGTCTTCTTGATGGTGAGACCTCCGAGCCTGGTATTGATTACATAATCCTGCCTGATGTTCAGGTAGCCGACACCGGGAACACTCTTTTCTGCAGTTCCTTTAGTGTATGATACCGCATAATCATTCAGCTCTCTATCACCGCTGTCTCCATCGGCAGGGATCGAACCCAGTTCGATCCTGTTGTCCGGAGCTTCTATTGCAGCGATACTTGTGAACGGTATATCCCAATAATCCGGAACTGCGCCATCTGCATCCTTTGCAACACCAAGGAACCTGATCTCGCGGACCTGATAGTCATCAATAGATGAAGCACCGGGCAGAAGCTCTGCAAAATAGTATGTTTTGTAATTATATGAATCTATCTGTGCTACAGTGCCGGGGACAATAGAACCGTTACAATAAACTGCTATATATGTATAGTCATGTCCGCTGGTGAAGTCTCTGTCTGTCCAGAGCTTATCAGCTCTTATGCCATAACCGCGCTGGTTATGAATCTCGATCTGGGCCTGTTTGCTGTCACGAATGATTCCTTCATTGCACATGGCCGGATCAGTTGAAAGAGTAGTATACGATCCGCTGACACGGTAATACCCCGTATATGTTGTTGTGCCTTCAGTCCATGTTCTGAGACCATATCCGAGGGGTGTATCATAATCATTTTCAACGACCTTGAATCTGGTTCCGGGCAGAATGTTACGTATCTCAAAACTGTAACCTGCAGGCAGTTTATCAGCGGCACCGCTGTAGGATGTCAGGAATGTGGCGCTCTTCTTTTCTTCTGCAGAAAGATTATTGAAGTCCTTTTTATCGTCAGTACCGTCTTTTATCGGAACAAAACCAAGGTTGCGAACATATTGGCAGTAGAATCCGTCCGGATCCTTTACGTGATACTCATCAGCTACATAGTAACTGCCCGCATCTCCAAGATAGATCCTGAATCTGAAGCCGGAATCATCCTGTGCTCTGGTCAGTTCAACTCCGTTTTCATCAAACAGACGCTTTTTGATGGTAAGAGTATGCAGTGCATCAGGATCTACATGGTTGGTGAATGTTATCCTTAAGCGGTCCCTGATATTAGCCTCCGCAGATCTGAATGACTTCAGATTTATGTTTGGCCCGGCATTCGGGATTATACTGCTGCCAGTCACTTCTTCCTCATTGACACTTACGGAATCATAAATGGAAGTGTCCACAGCGATTTCCTGAATATAATACTGCTCTGTACCATAAGGGAAATTGATCTCCGCAGTCAGTCCGGGTTTAAGATAAAACAAGTCACTGTATACAACACCATCTATTGCGGCAGATGAAGTGTACTTGACGGGAGTTTTTGTATTTTTATATACGACCCGGCTTAGGTCAGTATCCTGTTGGAGCAGCCGGAATCCGTTCCCATCATTATCATCATAATATATCTGATACGGGAATTCAGTACTTACATAGTCCTGTTTGTCAGTGCCGGTCAGTTCCTTTGTGAGCTGTACCTGATTGGAGGCGATAGTTGTCATATTGAAACGCATACGAAGATTGGACGCACCTGCTCCGCGTTCCATATAGAAAATGCGGACCGTATGTGCAGAGTAGTCCTTGAATACATATTGTGTTTCAGAACCAACTGTCTTAGCCTTAAATATCCCATCCAGATATGCTGTCACTTCCGGAGCATCAAGACTCAGACCGGTCCTTCCGGCATAATTATTCCTGAAAATCTCACGCAGTGTAGTGTTCGTTCCGTTGACCACAACTTTACCGGTGCTGTAGTCGACAGAACCAGCCAAAGCCTTATGTATCCCGCCAAGGTCGATCACGAGCTCTCCGTCAACATATAGCCAGAAGTCGTCATCACCTACAAATTCAAAGACGATATTGTGACCCCATGCATCGTAGCCGTTGGGCGTCTGCATGAACTCACCTGATGCTTCCATGCCAAAGTAGTGATCATCAGGTTCATTGAATCCGTAAACATCCTCACCTTTACGGGCCGCATTTTCTCCGAGCGGATTGCCTAATATGTCAGTGTTATTGTGATTCTGAATGAAAGCAGTATTCAGCGTGTTATACGGCATAAACTGGCCATGCTGTCTGGTCGGATTACTGGGGCTTGCGCTTACAGAACCGAGTTCCTGATATACATTGAAAATGGCTTCTCCGCTTGAAGTTTTAGTTATGCTTGCGAAATTTTCAGTACTGTCATACTGATAATACCCACTGTCATCATAGATACTCTGAACAAACAAATGGTTTACATCTACTGCTCCGGATGTGACAAAGAGTTCAGACAGTGATCTGCCTGTCAGACTGGCTACAGGATAACCATCGGGCCCAAGAGCTGATGATAAAAGTCCCGGCTGAGCATTACCTTCTGTATAAGCCCTTGTTCCAAGAACATCAGATTGGATCCTGGTCGAAGGAGATGTACCACTGCCGCCGCTTATTATTTCACCGCCGAAATTCACCATTTTCATTTTAAGACCGAGGGCGTTGTGATCAACAGTCTCGACTGGTGTAAGCACCGGAAGATCATCCACTACTGCGAAATAGAAAGTCTCTGCTTGTGCCATTGGACATGAAACGATCGTGTTCCCCTCTGCTTTCAGTCCGGCATAATCGTAATAAGGATCATCCCAAGCCAGAATGGTAGAATAATAGTCACCGTAACGCCTTCCGTCCAGGTTTATGCTGAATGCATCATTGCTTAAGACCTGTCCATCGATATGCGGCGCAATACACTTGTCATTATATGTATTTCTCAATTCAAAATAGTAGTTTGGCTGTACCGTAAAATCCCAAAGCATGGTGTTATGCTTCAGACCGAGCCAGACGATGTCATCGCCCGACTCATAGGCAGTGACCAAGTCACCGTTATGGTCAATGACATCGAATTCATACTGTTTTGCTTCATCATCCCACACACGGGTATAAATGATTACTTTGCTGCCGGAAGGGATATCAGAAACACTGATTTTTTTAGCAGAATACTCAACGAAATCTTCCTGACCATATACAGAGAGCTCAGCAAAATTGAGCCACTCAAGACTGGAACTGGCATCAGAACCGGTCTGGAAAATCTTGCTGCCTGTATTATAGTGTAAAGCCTTTCCTGACGAAACACCCACAAGCCTTAGCTTTCCCTGATTCGCTCCGGTCCCTGGTATGACCTTGATCCTGCAGAATTCGTCCGGACTGTCTGCAAGAGTAACACCGCCGCTTGTGATCTTGAGGTACTGATTGCCGGAATCAAGATAATACATGTCTTCAGTAAGCGAATGGAATGTCCACATAGTGATATCACTGTCATTCGCAACATAGAGCTGTCTGGCAACATCGTTGTGGAACATAGGATTACTGCGGACAAACAGATTCAAGGCATTAAGCCTGCTTGAATCCTTCTTGGTATCCATCAGGGCATATCCGTTAGTTCCGCCATTATAATACATAAGGCCATAAGTAGCACCATCGATATTGTATGGGTCCTTTTTATGATGTAATGAGGAAGCATAGGTCAGAAGAATCTCGCCGTTGCCTGCAGCTCCTTCACCATCGTAAAGCCGGATACCTTTTTTACTGCCTGAATACTGGACATATTTCCCCGTTCCCACCAGCTTCATTCGGAATCTGCCGGTACTGCCGATTTCACTGAGTTCGAATGACGATTCAGGGGTCGAGGAAAGACCAAGTTCATTGTCAGTGACATGTTTTACATAAAGCGTATTTTCATCGATTCTGGTAGATAAATAATACTGATTTAATGCACCTGTCGGTTCAAGCTTCCATACAGACCCTGCACCCATACTCGTAGTCACACCAAAGAAGCCATTCCCTGAGCTGGAATTCAATATATTAGTGAAATAGTATTCATTGCTTGTGTTTCTTGTTACCGAAAGGAGGAATCCTTCTATTGCAGCAGGAGAAGTCAGATCTGCCAAAGTGGAAGCATACTGAGGTGTCAATGTAACAGGATCAGGACCGGCAACGATAGAATACACGGAAAAGCTTTCCGTTCTGAATCTGATATATTCACCCTGCACTGTATTATCAATGCTTTCCGTTACTTCATCCCCGGTAAAGTGCAGTACCTGCAGATTCTCATAGTCTGCAAGAGGCTCCCCGGCAAGGCAGATGCTTACTTCAACGCTGCCATCCGGTTCATAGACGACATCGGGATCATCTATCGAGATGATTGAAATGTCAAAGAACTTGGAAAGCTGCAGTTCATCCGGATCCAGGCCTGATGCCTCCACTGCTTTTTCAAGATAAGATTCGTAAGAATCATATGCTGAAGTGATTTCAGTAACAGCCAGATCTGTTCCATCCATAGGAAGACCTGCTTCGGGACCATAAGTCACGGAAATGCTGTATGTCCAGCCATCAGAAGCGGTAATTCTGGAATCGAGGACTGTAACAAGGATTCCGTATACAGAGAAACTGTCGGATCGGAAGACTACGTAATTATTTGCTGATTTAGTGTCTGATACTATACTTGGGCCATTCTCTCCAATATGAACTACTGCGGAATTCTTCTGTTCCACAAGAGCAGAATGAATTGCCACAGTGACAGGTATTTCGGGTTCAATTTCGTTGTTATCGGGACCAATAAAGCTGATATCTACTGCTGCTGTTTCGATGATCGTACCTTCAACACAATCCTCTGCAGAATCTATGAAGGAATCGATATCAACCGCACCGAGTATCATTCTGCTGCCTGCGGGAAGTGCTCCTTTAGGTGCAATGACACCGACCCATAAACCACCCTCTTCCGCCTGAAAGATCTGTTCGGGCATGGGATCCACCGGTATCTGGTAGATGACCGTTCCGGGACTTTCGGTTTCAGATTCTTCGATGCCGGGTCCTGTAACAGTATCAGAGGCAGTTGCTTCAGCGGCATACGCTTCTGCAGGTTTAGGTTCGGATTCCGTCTCTTCAGCTGCAGACTCTTCTGCAGGTTCAGATTCCGCTTCTTCAGCGGCAGACTCTTCTGCGGGTTCAGCTTCGGATTCCGTCTCTTCAGTTGCAGGCTCTTCTGCGGACTCAGCTTCGGATTCCGTCTCTTCAGCTGCAGGCTCTTCTGCGGACTCAGATCCTGCTTCTTCAGATGCAAACGCCTCAATAGCTTCTGATTCAGTTTCCTCTGCTAAAAGCTCTTCAGGCGATTCAGGTCCTTCTTCCTCGGATCCAGCTTCCGTCGCAGGCTCTTCTGCGGATACGGGCTCAGTAACTGCCGTTTCGGTATCCTCCGCAGCTGCAGGATCTGCATCCTCGACTGCAGGCTCTTTTGCAGATCCAATTTCCGGCTCTTCCGCTGCAGGCTCAGATTCTGTCTCTTCAGCTGCAATTTCTTCTGCGGACTCATATCCTGCTGCTTCGGGGCCTTCAGAGAGTTCCGGCTCTTCTCCTTCGGAAATGGACTCATCTGTCATTTCCTCACTTACGGTTTTGCCCTCCGCTGTTTCTTCGGGTACAGCATTCTCGTCAGCGGTGATATCCGTTTCATCCTTTTCAGATTTTTTGCCTAAGCTCTCGATCAGTTTCTTTACGGGAGCTGTGATTCTGCCAAACACCGATGCTTCTGGTTCTTCATCAGGTTCTGAAATCTCAGCCGCCGGCTTTTCAGGCTCGGCCTCATGCTGCAATTCCTCTGCAGCAGTACCCGAGTTTTCCGTTTCAGCTGGATCAGCCTCAGCCGCTCCGATTTCTGCCTTGGCAGCGTCTTCAACTCGGCCTTCCGGAGCTTCTGCAACCCCTGCTTCTCTATCTGCAGTCTCTTCTGGCATATCTGCAGCATCCGCATTGGTATCCGCAGGAGATTTTCCCTCAGCAGTTTCCGATTCAGTAGTAAGAGCTTCGGCAAGACCCGAATCGGTCTCTTCCGCTACAGACACTTCTTCTTCCGCAGTGCTGTTATCCGTTATGACCTCACCAGCCTCTGGCCCGGAGCTCTTATACTCTTCTGCCTCAGCGTCAGGAATCGCTTCATCAGCATTTTCTGCATCAGACGATTCAGCTTTTTCAGACGCATCTGATGATATTTCTTCTGCATCAGGCTCCTCTGCATCCGCTGATGCATCTGCAGAAATCTCAGTATCTGCATGATCCTGCGCAGGCTCATCCGCCGCAGGTATGTCCGTTTCGGAGATGTCAATTTCAGCCGGATCTTCAGCTTCAGTCTCCTCAGAAGCTATAGCCTCCCCGGTATCAGGCAGCTCAAAACCCGCAGTATTATCTTCCGGCAGATCTTCCTGCGTTTCGGCAACAGAAATATCTCCCCCGGGTTCGTTCAGTTTCGAGCCCTGAAGTATCCTGTTGACTATGGACATGACGTACGCTTCGTCTGGATTCGCAGGGGAAGAGAGATACATTCCCGGCTCTTCCGATGCATAACGATTAGAAATCGTAATAGCAGGCAGAATCAGAGCGTAGGTGGTAACAAAAACCACCAGACCGGCAAGAATCATCACGATCCTGTTGCGTCTCGTCCTGGTCTTCCTTATGAAATTGTGCTCGTATTTTTCGTTCTTCAAGGTAAAAAAGCGCACAATAAACCAAGATAATGATCCACTATTATTATAAACTAAAATAATAAAGAAAAAAACTCCGAAAACGCTGGAAACACGAAAAATCACCGGTCTGCAGGCAGATCGGTGATAAATCTGATATTAATCTGACAAATAGGAAAAACACTTAACGCATTTATGATATGTCCTGTCTTTTTTTCAAAGAAGCAGACCATTCACTCCTACATCATGGTCATTTTCAGTCTGGTGTTTTCGTAGACCTCGCCCTCGATAATAGTATAGTCGCATCTGCTGTAGTTGCAGAACGGATCGCCGTCCCAGATGCAGATGTCGGCATCCTTTCCGGGCTCAAGAGTTCCTACTCTTTCTTCAATACCGAGCAGCTTAGCGGGATTGACTGTAACGCATTTAAGCGCCTCTTCCCATGCAAGCCCTTCTCTTATGCAGAGACCGATATGTATGGGCAGGTTTTTCGTAAGCACGCTTGCATCCTCTGTAAGGCATACTGTTACGCCGTGTTCTACCAGATACGCAGGGGTAGCAACGCTGCGGCCCCATACCTCCTGCTTGTAGGGGCCCGATACCAGAGGCCCGATGGTGCAGATTATCTCTTTTTCAGCGAGCTTGTCAGCTATCTTGTAGCCCTCGGTGCAGTGTTCCAGAGCGTATCTGAGCTTGAACTCCTCACATACCCTCATTGCGGTAGCTATATCGTCCACTCTGTGGCAGTGGATGCGGCACAGCATTTCTCCGCGGACCACAGGGACCAGAGCATCCAGCTTGTTGTCAAATTTCGGGGCCTTCGAAGGATCCTCTTCAGCCGCCTTAAGCGCATCGGAATACTCCACGGCTCTGCGTAGAGTATCTCTTAGTATTGCAGCGGTACCCATGCGGGTCTTGATCTTGCCTGTCTGAGAATATACGCCCTTGGGGTTCTCGCCCAGAGCCATCTTCATGACCTGAGTTCCGGGTATCATCATATCATCTGCAGTCGGACGGTCCGCAAGCTTGAAAGCAGCGCCCTCCCCGCCTATGACATTGGCAGAGCCCGGGAGCACCATGGCTGTGGTAAAGCCTGCGCGGCGCGCCCAGTCTATGGCCATCCCTTCAGGATAGAAAGCATCTATCACCCTGACCTGAGGGGTGACAGGGTCTATGCCTTCGTTGGTATCTCCGCTGTTTGCGCCCCTCATCTGGGGCTCGCCAAGCAGTGTTATGTGGGTATGGGGCTCAACAAAGCCGGGAAGCACCCATTTGCCTCTTGCATTGATTACCTTTGCGCCTTCAGGGACCTTGATATCCTCCCCTACTGCCTTGATTTTGCCGTCCTCGGCAATGACTGTCGCCTTTTTATATACCTTACCGGTACCGTCGTAGACTTTTCCGTTGGTTACAGCAAGTATCATGTTCGTACTCCTTTTCATCGCAAACTATAAATACCCATGGGAATCAGACCCATGGGTACAGTTTTATATCTTCTTATATCCCTTGCCGTCCCTCACTTCGCCGGCGATGCGGATGAAGTCAGCGAAAAGCTTGTCGCCGTCAGCGCCTTCGGCGGGGAATACATTGTCGCCCCTCATGCGTTCGGGGTGGAACTGGTAGCCGAAAATAGGCAGAGATTCGTGCTCTAAAGACTCGCAGTTGCCCTGAGGAGATACCGAAGTGATCTTAAGGCCGTCGCCCAGCTTGTTCACATGGAAATTGTGATAGCTGTTGACGTAGATATTGTCGCCCCAGAGTCTTTCGATAACGGAACCGGGCTCAGTCTTTATGCTGTGAGCAGTCATCATATGGCCTACTCCGCTTGTCTCCTGCAGATCAAGGAAGAGGCTGCCGCCCTCGCAGCAGTTTATCTTCTGGTGACCTTCGCAGATGCCCATGATGGGTTTTCCGGCCTTTTTAAAAGCTTCATATATCTTGCTCTGGAACTCATCACGTCTGGAACCGCCCTGCTGAGCAAATTCGATGGGTATGCCTGCCAGAGGCTTGAAATTCATGGCTCCCGGGAAAAGCAGGCCATCAGCCAGCTCAACATAATCGTCGATGCAGGTGATGTCAAGAGGCATCATGGGGATGCCGCCGTTGCCGGCAATAGCCCACTCGTAAGCCTTTGTGAGCATCATGCCCTGAGAATAGAACTGAAGATCCGTACAGGGACCCCAGGCGATCAGAATAATAGGCTTCTTTTCCATGGCTTACGCTCCTTTTCTGCAAAGCTGCACAAAGTAGTTGAAGATGGGGTTGTCTTTGGGACGCTCCACCTGGCTGTCGGTGGGCATTCCGGGCACCGGGGACTTGGTCTTGACAGACTCCATGAATGTGGCCATTTTTGCCAGCAGCTCCGGTGTGGGTTCGGGAGGATCCACCAGGTCTTTGTGGTTCAGATAATTGATGTCGTCATCTGTCTTGTAGGTTTCGGGATGCCAGAGCACGCCGAATACGGGCAGGCTTTCGTGCTCTACGGCTTCGATTATGCCGTCTTCGCTCTTAGCGACGCACTTAAGTCCCTTGCCCAGGTCCTTGATAGCCTGATTGTTGTAGTTGTTGACGGTGATCTCAGTACCAAGCAGCTCTGCCAGCTTGCTGCCATCAGCCAGGCTGACTTTATAGCTTCCCGCTATGGGATGATCGATGTTCAGCTCCTGCTTCAGGTCCTGATACATGGTGCCGCCCAGAGCCACATTGATGATCTCCATGCCGCGGCCTATGCCAAATACCGGCTTGCCTGCTTCTATGAAGGCCTTGCAGAGAGAAAGCTCCAGAGAGTCTCTCGTAAAGGAAAGCTTCATATCGTCCGGGGTCTTGGCATCTTTGTTTTTGTAAACGTCGTTGTAGCGGGCGGGATGGATATTCCAGATGCCGCCGCTGATAAGAAGTCCGTCCGCCATTTCAGTATATTCGTTGAAATACCTGGTCTCCAGCGGGCAGATGGGAGTGGCGCCTGCTCCTGCAACAGCTGTCTCATAGCTGCGCTTGAGCAGGTAGAAGGGTCTGTGCATCACAGGATCGACGTACTCGTCCGGTGTGATAAGGATCAATGGCTTTTTCATAAGCTCCTCCATTCTGTGTGAAAACATTATCGTTGATATTTTAACATAAAAGCCCCATCAATGTATATCAAAAAGCGATGTAAAAATGGCATAGCAGAATAAAAAAACCGGAAGGCTTTAAGCCCTCCGGTAAATTCTGAGTTTTTCTTTTTTGTGACTATTTGTCCAGGAATCTGCACAGTATTGCAGCCAGTTCAGCGCGGTTGGCTGTATCCTGAGGAGCAAGGCGTGTGCTGCTCTTTCCGTCCACTATGCCGTTTTCGACAGCCCAGGCCATTGGCGCAACAGCATAAGCGCTTACATCAGCTTTGTCACTGAATCTGTCGAGCACTGCTCCGTCGGCATCACCGGCCTTGCCTATGCTGTCCGCATAGCGGTACAGCAGAGTCACCAGCTGCTCTCTTGTGATGTTCTGCAGCGGAGCGAAGCTGGTGGCGGTAACACCATCGGTGATCTCGTTTGCCTTAGCCCAGAGCACGGGATCGAAGAACCAGTCTGCTTCGCTGACGTCTGTGAAGACATTTTCTGTATCCGCAGCGGGCTTTCCTGCCAGTCTGTAGAGAGTCATGGCGATCTGCGCCCTGTTGGAGGTTGCATAGGGTCTGAATGTTGCAGCAGAAGTGCCTTCCATTATGCCCTTATCACACAGTGCTCTTACATAATCGTAGAACCAGTCGCCCAGACCCACATCTTCGAAGCCTGTGATCAGGGAAGAATCAAAGCCGCTCAGATAGATGTTAAGGCTGCTGAAATAGGTGCCATCACCATCCGCCTGAGCCTGGACCTGGTGCGAATCTGCAAACTTCAGTCCTCCGATCATGGTATCTCTTCCTGCAAACAGCCAGCTTTCATTTTCCTTGCCGCTTACGGGCGCAGGCGCTCCGTTCACCAGGGGGTCGTTCCAGCAGATATCAACGCCATACCAGTTTCCGTCCTCCATCTGGATCTGATTCCACATGTGGTATTCGGGAGCAGCTCCAGCCTTTACAAAGGCATTTCCGCACTGGAGCATGCAGGGAACTCCCAAACGGTCGCAGAGCAGCTTGAAGGCTCTTGAGTAGCCATCGCAGACGGGGCCGTTGGTTCCTGTGCTTCCTGCAAGCGCACTTATGGACCTGTGTGGTCTGTAGCCTATTGTGGTAAGATCAGGGGTCCTGTTATATTCGTTGTTCAGAGTGAGCCACTTGTTGAGAGCCTGGACCTTGGTCTTGCGGTCAGCATTCGCCGGGATGGAAGCGGTTACGCTTGCCAGTATTTTAGCGGCAGAGTCATCCCTCAGCTTGATACCGGCTTCCAGGCTGCCTGCAGTCTTGTAATCAGGCTGAAGCATGTTGAAGTCCTTGTCATCCGCAAGAACAAGGAAGAAGTAAGCCGTAGACTTATCGCCCTTAGTGACGGATGTCACACGGACCTTGGTGCTTCCGGTAAGCCAGAACACTTCAGGATGGTCCATGTCGAAAGCAACGAAGCTTGCGAAAATATTGCTCTTTAAAGTTTTGGCTTCGGCTTCGTAATTGGCAGCCTTTTTATCGAGGCTGGTAACGTAGATGCCATTGAAAGCAGTGGTACGAACCACATCTCCGGGCTTGAGTTCTGCATACTTTATGGTCTTATCCGCCGTGGCGGGGTTGACATTGTAGAACTCTGACCCTGCGGTAGTGCCAGCTTCGATAATAGACAATGTATTACCGTCAGCAAGGCAATTCGGAGCCTGATAATCAGCTTCCTGTACTGTGGTGACATCGTAATCATCCTGCTCGGAAGCATTTACAGTTGGCAGGGTGAAGACAGCTCCCATAAGATCGGTATCCTGAAGACCCAAAGCTTCGCCTGCTACGATATCGGTGATAACATCCAGTTTTTCGTAGACCTGATTATTTAGCGAAGCAGGGTCCTCACTCCTTCCAAAGTAGCTGTAATCCTGCTGAGTAGGATCTGCAGCATTCGGTTCTGCATCTGAAGTATCTAAAGTTATGCTCCTTCCGTTAGCATCCACCAGGGTGACAGACTTGTTATCCTCCTCGTCCGGGTCAGATGCCGGCGGAGTATAGTCATCATCATCGTCATCTTCTGGCACCAGTCTGGCTATGGGCTCTTCTTCGATGTGGGAGTCATCGATATTGCAGACGCGTCTCTTGAGGCCTTCTGCTGTGTATGAGGGCTCCGTAACAGTCGTCCACTCGCCCCAGTCGTGAGCCTCATCATCGATCGGGGTGATGGTGTCCGCCAGATCTATCTGGTCGTTTCCTTCCTCGTCGCTGTAGTAAAGATCGCACTCGGAGCAGTGCCAGTATTCCACACTTCCTTCAGCAGAGCAGGTAGCTGCTACAGCATCATGATGTTCCATATCATGAGCCAGTCTGGGGATAGTTACAGTATCGCTCTGATCTGTGAATGCCGCATTGCTGAAGCTTGCGGAATATTCGTATTGTCCGTCTGCGAGGCATGTGGCGGGAGTCTCTGTAAGGATGGCAATAGCTGTTTCAGTCTCCGTATGACTTGCATCGCGGCTGCATACTCTTGTTGCCGTGCACTCACTGTGATCGTCAGACCATACATAAGTCGGTTCGCCCCAGTCGTGACCTAAAACTACTCCTGTCACATCCTTTGTCTGATCCGTAAACAGGGTATTGCTGAATGTTGCTGTATATGTGGTATTGCCAGGAACATCGCAGGTAGCTGTGGTTTCGTCTATGCTGGTAGCTACAGTCTCAGCGATATCATGACCGCAGTCAGCATTAGTGCAAGTGATCAGTGCAGTCACCTGACTGTTGTCTGCAGTCCACTCGTAAGTTGGTGTACCCCAGCTGTGCTCTTCAGAAAGATAGCCGGCCACATAATCAGCATCAGCTTCTACATCCACCACTTCCGGTGTCCAGGCCTTAAATATGTAATGATAATCATCATCAGCAGCCTTTTCCGGCGTCGGAGGATGGAGTGCTGTATATGTAGTGCCATAGATCGCCGCTTCAGAACTCAGTAGCGTAGTGCCGTCTTCATCGTACCAGTTGATGGTGTACTGGATATCCTGATATGTGGCTGCTAAGCTTACACTGGAGTCCGGCATAGAGAATGATGTGGCTGATGCGTTTTTGTTTGCTAAGGTCACATCACCCAAATCAATGGTCCACTCTTTGAATTCCTTATGGATCTCGGGGGCATCAGCCTCTATGTTGACCTGCGTTCCCTCGGTAGCTTCTGTTATTGGCGTATTTCCATATTTCGAGCTACCATTGGTCACGGTGATAGGATAATAGGTATAGTCTTTTATAACAAATTCAGTTTTCTTCTCACTGCTGGAACGATCAAGGAATTGAACTTCATAATTATTCGGGTTCGCAACGACTTCTGTAGGAAGTTTAGGACTGGAATCATTGTTGAAATTATCCGCAATAGACTCCGCCAGATCCATGTTGCCAGCGACAAAGCTTGTGAGCCCTGTCATTTCGATCTGCGAACCGCTGTCCAAGCGAAGAGATGAACTGCTGTGTCCGCCTATATAAATATCACCTGAAAGAATCAGAGTGTTGCCGCTTCCGGATAAACTCACACATTCTGAAGCCGATGATCTCCAGTAAAGGCAATAATTACCGTAGGAGCATTCATCTATGATGTCCTGACAGTAAACACTGGCTTCATCGCTTATCGTCAGCGTGCCTGAATCACTGTCATTCATGATAGCACAATCGAAAGAACCGGGACCTTTTATGGTAATGTACTGGTTTGTTTTTATAGTGCCAAACCGGACATCCATTCCATTCAGATCGAATATGATATCATGATCAGTAATGGTCATATTTCCGTCTTCTGTGATCGGTCCATAAAATGTGATCGTCTCTTCATCGCCGCCGTAGGTATTTATATATTCCAGCGCGTCTGACAATGAATCAAAATATACATCAGGAAGAGCTCCGCTGACTTTTATAAAATATTGTGCAAACCAGGCGCTGATCTCTACATTCTGAGAAGGCATGGTGAACATATATATATCAACATCGGATTCTTGTATGCTTCCGCTGATACTTGAATCAGCAAGATAGGCAGGATTCGTATTGAATGAATCCAGATACCAGCCTTCAGGATGTATTGCTTCCAACACTACGTCTGTTCCCTCATTTGCATAATCCAGATAAGGATCATCTGCAGAATACAGACCTATATCCCGAATCCTTATTTGAAAATCGGTATCAGTTCCATTATTAATGGTGATAGAGTAATCACCAGTCAGCGCATACACAGGCAAGGCGCTCAGTGGGACCATGCAGATCAACAGACACAGCGTCAGTGCCAGTGATATAAATTTCCTTTTCAGTTTCATTGTTCTTCTCCTTCTACGAGATCCGTATGCGCCACTAAGCCGCTGCAGATATTACCCAAAAGAGCAAACTATTTATACATGTTAATTATATCAACATAAACTTGTCAGGTCTATAAGAAATTTCACCATATTATCGCGTTAAAGTGTTTTCCGGATACAAAAACAACCGGGGCATAAAGCTCCGGCTGCTATTATACCAAATAATCCTACTTCAGCACTTCCCAGAGGTAGAAGACCACGTCGCCTCTTGGGCAGTCCTCAAATGTGTTATATTTCTTGAGTGTACCTGACAGCATGTTCTTGCTGTTTGCCCAGCGTTCAGGGTCCTCATAGTACTGACCCTGTCCGGTCTCACCGGGCTTACCCATGGTCCTCCAAAGATAAGTTACCATCTGACCGCGGGTAACATTATCATATGGTGCAAACCGTGTCTTGGATTTGCCATCGGTAACCTGAGTGTCATTGTAGAACGCCCAAAGCACAGGTTCATAGAAGAAATCAGTAGACTTTACATCCTCAAAGGGGTTTACATATGACTTCGGCTTCGGGCAGCCCATTGCTCTCCAGAGGAAGGTCACAGCCTGGCCGCGGTTTACGGTCCTTTCGGGAGCAAACTTGGTCTTGGAAACGCCGTCGGTTATCTGCGGGATATGGTTAAAGGCCCATTCAACAGAGGTCCCATAGTAATCATCAAGGAAAACATCTGCAAAGGGATTGATGTTGACGCTCATACTGCCGAGGGGCTGATGGGATACGCCAAAGCTCAGTCCGTTTATAACTGTATCCTTGGATACGAGCAGGAACCATTCGTTTTCGTATCCGGAGCGGGCGCCGTTCTTGTCTGCCACCAGAGGATCGTCCCAGGTGATATCTGCGCCGTACCAGATTCCATTCTCCAGCTTCACCTGATTCCACATGTGGTATTCGGGCGCTGCACCGGCCTTAACGTAAGCATTTCCTGCCACAAGCATGCAGGGTATGCCAAGACGGTCGCAGAGCAGCTTGAAGGCTCTTGAATAGCCGTCGCATACGGGGCCGTTGGTACCGGTTTTTCCTGTGAGAGCGCTGATCGATCTGTGGGGCACAAAGCCTATGGTGGTCAGATCCTTAGTCCTGTTGTACTCGTTATTTTCAGTCAGCCACTTATTCAGTGCTTTGATCTTCTGAGTGTAGTTCCCGGAAGATGGAATAGTGTCAAGTATCTTTTTGACTGCGCTGTCTCTTGTGGCTACAGCATTGTCGATCTTTCCGGGTGTTGCATAGCCATCCTGCAGCATTGAGAAGCCCTTGTCATCAGCAAGAACCAGGAAATAGAAGGATGTGGACTGTCCGCCCTTTGTGACTGTGGTGACCCTTACCTTGGTGCTTCCGGTGAGCCAGAAGATCTCGGGATGGTCAAGGTCGAAAGCTTCAAAGCTGGCGAAGATATTTTCCTTTATGGTCTTGGATTCCGCGTCATAGTTGGGATTTCCGGACTTCTTGAGGCTTGTGACATAGATGCCATTGAAAGCGGTATTCTTTACCACAGCGCCTGGCTCCAGAGCGCCGTAATTGATGGACTTATCAGCCTTTGATGCATCCACGGTGTAGAAGTCGCCGCCTCTAAAGGACTGCTCGGCCAGCCTGTACTTGCTTTCGCCGGCCAGCCACACCCAGGCCTCGTATTCGGCTTCCTGCACAGTCTCGTCTTCTATCTCGTAATCGGTGTAGTAGACCTCGTCTTCTTCGGGAAGCTTAAAATTGGCAGGGTTAGTCAGATCCTCTTCGTCTTCAGGATGGGCGCTGATATAGGTACCGTAAGCGGTATCTCTCTGCAGTATGCTGTAAAGGCCCTGAGCATAGGGATCCAGATCGTTGAAATTATACCAGCTGTAATCCTGCTGCTTAGGTTCCGGAGCAGCGCCTTTGCCTGTCATCTTGTACTCATCTATTGGAGCTTCATCAAGATCTCCTCTGATCGGGGCGCTGGGGACCTCAGCCGGCTGTGGTTCGACCGGAACATCAGAAGAGCCCCTGCGGGCATCCTCAGTCATAAGTATGACTTCGCTGAGATCCATTCCTGTAGCATCGACGAAGCTGATATAGCCATCAAATTCCTCAGCGCTTACGCCCTCCGGCAAAAAAGGCTCCATATTTTCTATAAGAAACTCAGTGTTTGCGCCGGAAAGGTCAAGATCTTCCAGATGTATTTCCGACTCATCATCCAGAACGAAATCTACTCCGTACTCACCGCCAATGTATATATCACCGGTCAGGTACATTTTGGAAGCAGTCAGTTCCCAGCAGCAGCTGGTCCAGTCAAAAGTGCAGTAATAGTCGCTGTATAAAAACTCTTTGGTGTAATATGTGACATCATTCAATGTCAGATAAGAATCTTCGTTGCCGCCGCGTATAGCGCATTCCAGGGTGCCTCCGGAACCGTTGATGACAAGGTCGCCGTATATTTCTATCATACCGAATCTAAGGCTGTGCCCATTGAGGTCCAGGGTAAGATCCATATCCTGATCGGCCGTATACACAATATAGTTTTCAGGGTCATCTACATCCTGAAGCAGCTGAACCGTATCTCCGCTGGATGCAGCGTCCAGCGCATCTATCAGGGTATCAAAGGTTATAGAACTTCCACCGCTCACCAGTCTGGCCGCTCCAGCCGCATAAGCAGGCTCAGCGTTCAGCGTTACGATGCTCAAAAGCAAACATAATGTGACAACAATGGATAGTGTTTTACGTAAAAGCTTCATGTCTTCCTCCTTTCAGAACATAAGTAGTTAAGAAAATTATATCAATCAAAAACCCCGGGGTCTATACTCCCCGGGACTTTTTTTGTTATTTGTCCATATTTTTGTCTGCTTATTAGTACCCCAGCTTTGTATTTACGATATGGGCCAGGGGTTCATCGTTCAGATAGCGCTGCAGATTGTCTTCAAGTATCATCATCAGACGGTCAAGTGTTGAAGGCAGATCGAAGTTGCCTGCGCTGTGAGGCGTGATGATGACATTTTCCATATCCCAGAGTCCGCTGTCCTGAGGAAGTGGCTCGGGTTCTGTAACATCCAGAGCTGCGCCGCCAAGATGTCCTTCGGAAAGAACTGTATAAAGCCCTTCGGGATCGATGGCGCTGCCTCTTCCCACGTTCAGTATGTAAGCGCCCTTCTTCATCAGCCGCAGCCTGCGCTCATCCATAATGTGAGTAGTTGCTTCGCCTCCGGGAAGCACCATAGCGACCACATCTACAACAGGCAGAAGCTCGTCCAGCTTCTCCAGCCCATGCATCTCGTCGTAGAAATCAAACCTCTCCCCATCGGAAACGGGTCTGCGTCTTACTCCCACAATATAGCCGCCGATGCCCTTCATCTTCCTTGCATAGCGGGTCCCTATCTTGCCGGCGCCGAGGACCATGATCTTACTCTCCTCGATGGAGATGACCGGCTGATTGCGGTCCCAGCAGTGCCTTGACTGCTGACGCACATAAGGAGCCAGGCCTCTGATCATAGCCATGGTCTGAGCCACCATGTGTTCAGCCACGCTGAGGTCGTAAGCGCCGCCCGCGTTGGTCATGATGGTGTTGCTGTAATCGTATCTTTTAACATCCGCATCTGCCCCGGCAGAGGATATCTGATGCCACTCAAGATGTTCAAATGCATTCATAAGCTCTGTGGGGAGGCTGCCGATAAGCGCATCCGCGTCCTTCACATCCGCGGCGCTGAGGGTCTTTGCATTGCCGAACACCAGCTCGCATTTCTGCTTGCAGCCGGCTGCCAGAGCCTCTATCCTTTCCCTCTGCTTCGGGCTTATGTCCACGCTGAAAATGATCTTTTTCATATTAAGTCCTCCTCTGAGTATGAACTACGTTCACTCTATATTATACCCGTTTTCCCTGGTCTGGTCTATAATGCTGCGCATTATATCTTCTGTCATTGCGCCATTTACATAGCCATAAACATATCCGGCCTTGTCTATCATGAAGGTGGTCGGGATGGACTGTATGCCGTAAGCGCTGAAAAGTTCGTAATTCACGTCCATAAGCACCGGGAAAGTGTAGCCGTTTTCCTTCAGAAACTCGGTAACGCCTTTGATATCCTGCTCGCTGCCGACGCCGGGACCTGCTATCGCAAGTATCTGCACATCGCAGCCGGGATCGGCGGAAAACTCCTCGTAAAGCTTCTGGATATGAGGCATCTCCTGCCTGCAGGGGGGACACCAGGTGGCCCAGAAGTTGAAAAAGACCACTTTCCCTTTGTAATCATCCAGTTTGTGAGTCTCGCCGTACTGATCGACAAGTTCGAAATCCACAGCGGGGAGAGCATCATCGGGAATATCGCCCTGCTCTGCCGCCTGGGAACTGTCCCCGGCCTGCGACTGGCTTTCTGCCTGCGTCCCGCTGTTTTCCTCCACTATCTGCTGGCCGCCTCCCAGTTTAGAAAGGTAACCGGTGACGGAATTCATGCTGCCGGTATACATCATAAGGCCCATGAGTATCAGCAGTATGCCGCCTATGCGGGTGCTGTATTTCATAATACCCGGGTGACTGCGGTAAAGACTGCTGATCTTGTCAGAAAACAGCGCTGCAGCCAGGAAGGGAAGCGAAAAGCCCAGAGTATAGAGAGCTATGAGCAGAAGACCTGATGTCTGAGTTTTTGCCGAAGCGGTCATCATCAGCACGCTGGCCAGAGTTGGACCTACGCAGGGCGTCCATGCAAAGCTGAAGGCAAAGCCCATTATCAGAGCCGTAAGGGGGTGCATGGCCAGCTTGTCCAGCTTGAGGGGCAGCCTGTGTTCTGAGGACAGAAGCTTTGAATTGCCGAGCCATCCAAGCTGATACAGACCAAAAAGCAGCACTATCGCTCCGCCTATCCTTGACATCAGCACCTGTCTGCTGCTGAAGAATTTCCCGAAGGCAGTAGCGCCGAGTCCCAGCAGGAAAAAAGCTCCGGCTATGCCGAACACGAAGAACAACGTGTTCAGCAGAGTCCTGCCGGTGCTGCGCTCCCCGTCAGCTTCAGCCGCATTGCCCGAAAGATAAACAAGATAGAGCGGGATCAACGGCAAAACACAGGGTGAGAAAAAACTTATCACACCCTGCACGAATACCGTTATCAGAGAAATGTCAACGTTTATATCAAAATTCATATTTATTACCCTGACGCTGAGGAAAAATCAAAGCAGCTTCTCCCAGCGGTCAAAATCAAAGGCAAGAGTTTCTTTGCTGTGACTGTCGCTGGACAGTATGAAGGTGCCGTCCCGCTCTTTAATGTAGCGTATCATTTCGGCAGAGGGGTATGGTTCGGTCCTCCAGCCCCTGGAAATGGCTCCGGTATTTATCTCAAAAAGCCTGTGAGTCTTCAGCAGCTTGTCCGCCGCCTTCTGCCAGGCTGCAATGTACCTTGGATGGGCGGGATCGAACAGCTGCTCCTTTTCATTGAACTTGCTTATAAGATCGAAGTGACCCACCACCCGGAAGTTCTGCCTGTCCGGAAGCTGCGCCACCCTCTCAAAGTAATTCTCGCAGAGAGCATAGATATCGCCGCCGAACATTTTATCCCTGGCGGCCTTAAGGACCTCAGGAGTATCGTCCACCGCTGCGAAAATGCCATCCTTCTCCAGATAATGCACCGAACCAATGGCGTAATCGTAATCCTCAGTCCCGTATGGGGCCTCTATGTCCTGTTCTATGCCGCAGAGTATGTGTATGCGCCCCCGGAACTCCCTGGCCAGCAGCCTGATGCAGGCTTTGTACTCCTCTATCCTGCTTTCCGGCATGCAGCAGTCCAGGTCCACCGGGGCATAGGAATGGTCCGAAAAGCCTATTATCTCCAGTCCCATGTCAAGAGCGGCAAGAACGATGTCCCTGAGACTGTCCTTGCCGTCGCTGAAATTGCTGTGTATATGAAGATCCTGCTTAAGATCCATAAAGCTCCTTCCTAAGAGCCGGCTTTAGGCCTTGGCATCTCCTGTCATCTTTTCCTGCTTGACCTTATGGTCTATGACATGGCGGGACTTGAGCTCGTCGAATATCTCTCCGAGGCTTATGCCCTGCTCGGTCATCAGTACCATAACATGATAGCAGAGATCGGCGATCTCGTAAATGGTCTCCTTCTTGTCCTCTGCCTTTGCTGCGATGATGACCTCCGTGCTTTCCTCCCCAACCTTTTTGAGAATCTTGTCCAGACCCTTTTCAAAAAGATATGTGGTGTAGGAACCCTCCACGGGATCGGTCTTTCTTCCCTCGATCAGCTTCATCAGCCCTTCGTAGGAGAATTCGCTTCGATTTTCGCTGTAAAACAGTGGATATTCGAAGCAGCTTTCGGTGCCCAGATGGCAGGCAGGACCGTCAGGCTCCACCATCACCACCAGAGCATCCCTGTCGCAGTCCGCAGTTATGGAAACTATGTGCTGGTAGTTGCCGCTTGTCTCCCCTTTCAGCCAGAGCTCCTGCCTTGAACGGCTCCAGAAGCAGGTAAGCTCCTTCTCCATGGATATCTCAAGACTCTGACGGTTCATATATGCCAGGGTCAGGACTCTCTTGGTCTTAGCATCCACCACTATGGCAGGAATAAGGCCTTTTTCGTCAAATTTCAGTTCTTCTATATCGATCATTTTATAACCTCGTATGTATTCCTTCTGCCGCCATCGCTTTTTTAAGATCTTCTATCTTTACCTCACCGAAGTGGAATATGGAAGCCGCAAGCCCCGCGTCCACCTTGGGGAGAGCTTTGAAAAGCTCTATGAAGTCCTGTATGCAGCCTGCTCCGCCGGAAGCGATGACAGGGACTGACACGACCTCGCAGGCCGCTGCCAGCATCTCCAGATCGAAGCCTTTTTTGACGCCATCGGTGTCTATGGAGTTAAGCACCAGTTCGCCGGCTCCGTCACCCACGCAGCGCCTTATCCATTCTATCGCCTCGATGCCGGTATCCACGCGGCCGCCCTTTGCGAAGACTCTGAACTCGCCGCCGACCCTCTTGACGTCTACAGAAAGCACCACGCACTGGTCACCGTAGCGCTTCGCGGCCTCTCCTATCAGAGAAGGATTTCTGATGGCGCCGGAATTGACGCTCACCTTGTCCGCGCCGCACTTAAGCACCCGGTCGAAATCCTCCAGGCTGGAAATGCCGCCGCCGACGGTCAGGGGTATGAAGACCTTGGATGCAGTCTCCTTAAGTATATCGGTGAAGATCTTGCGGCCGTCGGAGGATGCGGTTATGTCGTAAAACACCAGCTCGTCCGCTCCGCAGCTGCTGTAGTATTCAGCCAGCTCCACAGGGGAGTTAACATCTCTGAGGCCTTCAAAATTCACGCCCTTTACCACCCTGCCGTCTCTTACGTCCAGGCAGGGGATTATTCTTTTGCTTATCATTTTATTTCTCCGGCGGTCAGTTTTACCGCTTCTTCAAGGTCTATGGCTCCTGTATAATAGGCTTTGCCTATGATGGCGCCGTAGATGCCCAGCTCTGCCAGCCTCTTTACATCCTCCATCGACGAAACGCCGCCGGAAGCCGTGATGTTCAGCGCAAGCTCCTCCGAAAGACGCCAGTAAAGCCCGTGATTGGTGCCCTCCATAGCGCCGTCCTTTGAAATATCCGTGCAGATCAGTGTCTTTACACCAAGCTGCTGCAGCTCCTTGCAGAAAGCGAAAGCTTCCAGGGAGGACTTCTCCGTCCAGCCCTTGATGGCAACGAAGCCGTCCTTTATGTCCACGCCCACGGCTATCTTTTCGCCGTAGCTGTCCAGTGCCACTTCCAGGAAGGGTCTGTCATTGACAGCTGCAGTGCCGAGTATGGCCCGGTCGAGCCCCGCATCGAAATAGCGCTCAAGGACCTCCAGGCTCCTGATGCCGCCGCCTATCTCGCAGAACATTCCCGAGCGCTCCTTTATGCGCCGGACCTGCTCAAAGTTGGGCGTATCGCCGTCCCTTGCGCCTTCAAGGTCCACTATATGTATGGCCGAAGCGCCTTTTGCCTTAAAGTCCATGGCGATGTCTGACGGATCGTCGCTGTAGACAGTCACATCCAGATAGCTGCCCCGAAGCAGCCTCACCGCCTGTCCTTTATAAATATCTATTGCAGGAAATAATATCATATCGTTTGTTTTTCTGAGGAGCGGTAAGCGCCGCGAAAGACCGCGCCTGCCGACCCCGCCCTTTATGCTTCAGTAAATGCTCTGAGTATGTTCAGTCCTACAGTGCCGCTCTTTTCAGGATGGAACTGAGTGCCCCACACATTGCCCTTTGCCACAGCGGCAGTGATGGGCACACCGTATTCAGTATCCGCTATAAGGCTGTCTTCGCAGCCTGCAGCGTAGTAGGAATGAACGAAATAGACATAGTCTCCGTTTTTAATATATCTGAAAAGAGGATGTTCCGGAACCTTCAGATCCAGAGCGTTCCAGCCCATCTGCGGAAGCTTAAGCTCTGCAGGAACAACGCCCTCCATGGGAACGATCTCACCCCTAAGCAGCCCGAGGCCCTCGTATTCTCCGTATTCATAGCTCTTTTCAAACAGCATCTGCATGCCAAGGCATATCCCAAGAAGCGGCTTGCCTTTTGAGGCTTCTTCCTTTACAAGCCTGCCCATGCCTGTCTCTTCCAGCTTTGCTGCCGCATCCCTGAAGGCGCCAACGCCGGGCAGTATTATCTTATCCGCAGCGCGTATCAGCGCTTCATCCCTTGTGACCACCGCCTCAGCGCCTATGGCTTTGAGCGACGAACCCAGAGAGAAGAGATTACCCACGCCGTAATCGATGATCGCGATCATAGTATCACACCCCTGTTCAGGCTAAAGCACGCCCTTGGTGGAGGGTATGCGGTCAGGATCCTTTTCGTCTATGGCTGCCGCCTCCCTGAGGCTTCTTGCGACTGACTTGAAGCAGGCCTCTATGATGTGGTGACTGTTGCTTCCTGCCAGCTGCCTGATGTGGAGCGTGATGCCGGAATTCCTGGCAAAGCCCTGCCAGAACTCTTCCACCAGCTCCGTATCGAAGCTTCCGACCTTTTCAGTCGGTATATCCATGGAATAGCAGAGCATGCCTCTGCCGGATATGTCCGCAGCGCTCAGGACCAGAGCCTCGTCCATGGGAATAGTTTTATCGCCGTAGCGCTTTATGCCGCGCTTTTCCCCCAGAGCCTTTGCAAAGGCCTGCCCCAGAGCAATGCCCATGTCCTCCACGCTGTGGTGGTCGTCAACCTCTATATCCCCCTTGCAGCGCAGCTTAAGATCAAAGCTGCCGTGGCGGGAAAGAAGGGTCAGCATGTGGTCCATAAAGCCCACGCCGCTGTCTATCTGGCAGTCTCCGCTTCCGTCAAGGTTGAGGAGAACGCTCACATCCGTTTCTGCGGTCTTCCTGATAATTTCGGCCGTTCTCATAATTTATGCCTCCATTTTCTTCAGAGTTTCGATCAGTGTCTTCATCTGATCCTCTGTTCCTATGCTTATCCTGTTCCAGTCCTTCAGCCTGTCGGTCTCGAAGTGGCGCACCAGTATGCCCCACTCCTTCAGTCCCAGATAAAGGTCGTTTCCGCCTATTCTTGAGCTTTTTGCAAACACGAAATTGGCGCTGGAGGGAAGAACATCAAAGTTCATGACCTTCAGTTCCTCCACGAACAGCTCCCTGACCCTGCAGATCTCTCTGCAGCAGCTTTCGAAATACTCGCTGTCCTGAAGGGATCCTATGCCTGCCGCCATGGTCATGCGGTTGACGTTGTAAGGATTGGTGGAATACTTTATGGTATCCATTTCCTTTATCAGTTCACTGCAGGCAAAGCCCATGCCGAGCCTTGCTCCTGCCATGGAGCGGCTCTTGGAAAAGGTCTGGGTGACTATAAGATTATCATATTTTCTGACAAGAGGCACACAGCTTTCTCCGCCGAAGTCCACATAGGCTTCATCCACCAGCACCAGCCGGTCCGGATCCTCCGCAATGAAAGCCTCCAGCCTGTCGCGGCCTATGGCGATGCCGGTAGGAGCATTAGGATTTGCTATCATGACCAGGCCCCTAAGCCCCTTATAATCTTCCAGGTCTATCTCGAAATCGTCATTCAGGGGGATCTCGATGGATGGAAGCCTGTGTATGCTTGCGAAAACAGGATAGAAACCATAGCTTATATCCGGAAATATTATGGGATAATCCTCGCTGCCGAAAGCTCTGACCGCAAAATCCAGTATTTCGTCGGAACCGTTGGTAAAGAGGATCTGATCATTATCCACATTGAAGATCTGCGCCGCTTCAGCCACAAGGTCCGCGCAGCGGGGATCGGAATATATATTGTTGCGCTCAGCCTCGATCGCAGCCCTTTTTGCCGCTTCCGGTGAGGGCGGGAAAGGGTTCTCGTTGGTATTGAGCTTTATATACTGCGTGTCCTTGGGCTGTTCGCCCGGAGTGTAGGGAGTGACTGCTTTGTTTCTGCTGCTGAAAAATCTGCTCATGGCTAGTCCTCAAATCTTATTTCTGCGCTTCTTGCGTGGGCATCCAGGCCCTCCTGCTTTGCAAAGGCTGCCACATCCTTGTAGAGCCTTCCAAGCGCCTCTCTCGAAAAATATGTAAACTGCGTTTTCTTTACGAAATCATCCACCGAAAGCGGACTGGAGAAACGGGCTGTGCCCAGAGTGGGAAGGGTGTGATTCGGTCCCGCCATGTAGTCTCCAAGAGCCTCCGGGGTGTTTCTTCCAAGGAATACCGAACCTGCGTGCTTTACGCTGTCCAGATAATCGAAGGGATTGTCTACCGCCAGCTCCAGGTGCTCCGGTGCTATCCTGTTGGATATCTCCACTGCCTGACTTATGCTTTCCGCAACGATGATCTTTCCGTTATTTTCTATGGATGTCCTTGCTATCTCCTGTCTTGGCAGCCGGGCGAGCTGGATCTCTATCTGAGATGCTACCTTTTTCGCGAATTCCATTGAATCGGTCACGAGAACCGCAGTAGCGATCTTGTCGTGTTCTGCCTGAGCCAGCATGTCTGCCGCAACTTCAGCGGGATCCGAATTGGCATCGGATATGACGAGAACATCGCTGGGGCCCGCTATCATGTCTATGGAGACCAGTCCGAAGACCTGCCTCTTGGCTTCTGCAACGAAAGCGTTGCCGGGGCCCACGATCTTATCCACATTGGGAATGCTCTCGGTGCCATATGCCAGCGCTGCTACAGCCTGGGCTCCGCCCACCTTGAACACCCGGTCCACGCCGGCGATCTGCGCAGCCGCAAGTATGACAGGATTGACCTTTCCGTCCTTTCCGGGAGGAGTGGTCATAACGAGCTGCGTGCAGCCCGCTATTTTGGCGGGGATGGCATCCATCAGAACTGTGGAAGGATAAGCTGCCGTGCCGCCGGGCACATAAAGGCCCACATTTTCTATGGGCAGCACCTTCTGGCCCATTATAACGCCCTCGCGGTCGTTGATCACAAAGCCATTTCTCAGCTGCTTTTCGTGGAAATGCCTTATGTTTTCAGCCGCCTGCCTGAGTATGCGAAGCATCTCCAAAGGCGCCTTTTCCATGGCCTCCTGCTTTTCCTCTTCGCTCACCTCCAGGGATACCAGCTGTACCTTATCGAACTTTTCGCTGTAGAAGCGAATGGCTTTATCTCCCTTGTATTTTACTGCGGAAACGATCTCGCTCACCACTGTCTCCACGGATGTGGAAAAGCTTTCCTTCTTAAAGAGCTCATCTTCGGAGACCTTTCCGTATTCGTATATTTTTATCATCTTATCCGCTTTCCGGCATAAAAGCCACTTCGTCTATTCGCCCAGGACCTGCGAGAGCCTTTCCACCAGCTCTCTGGTCCGCTGTTCCTTAAATTTGTACGATGCCTTGTTGGCTATGAGTCTGGCGCTTATGGGGAAGATCTCCTCCACCACTACAAGGCCGTTTTCTCTGAGCGTGGTACCTGTCTCGACTATATCCACGATAACATCCGAAAGGCCCAGTATCGGGGCTATCTCCACGGATCCGTTCAGATGGATTATGTCTATGTCCCGGCCTTTGGCGCCGTACCAGTCTCTGGCACATCTGGAGAATTTGGTAGCAACTCTTAAGGTCCCGCGAAGGTCGTCCTTAAAAGCCTTAGGCGCCGCAACGCACATTCTGCACTTTCCTATGCCAAGATCCAGCAATTCATATACATCGGAACGTGATTCGTTCAGTATATCCTTGCCCACTATTCCAAGATCCGCAGCCCCTCTTTCAACGTATATGGCCACGTCGGAGGGCTTCACCCAGAAATAGCGCACCTTGTTTCCGGCATTTGTGAATATCAGCTTTCTGCCGGGATCGTCAAGCTCCGGGCATTCAAGGCCTGCTTTTTTCAGGAGGGCGTAGGCCGAATCTCCGAGTCTTCCCTTAGGAAGCGCGATGTCGAGGTATTCGTCCATTTTAGGCCTCCTTTCCTGCACAAGCCGCGCTTTCCGTGTCTATCATCCTCTCCAGAAGGTTAAGATAGAGGGCGAAGCCGCAGGCTGCAGATGCTTTGCCCATGCGTTTCATCATGCGGTCGTACTGTCCGCCTGCCAGAACTCTGCTGGGGATGCCCTGTATGAAGCCCTGGAAAATGATGCCGTTGTAGTAGCGGCTGTTCCCTGTGAGAGAAAAATCTATGCGTATCATTTTTCGGTAGTCTTCAGGAAGACCGCCGATCAGTTTTTCCAGCTGATCCACCGCAGCTTTGTCTATGAGACCTTCCGGAGCGCTTCTGAGCAGCGGGATCACAGCCTCCGGGCTTCCCGGCGCTGCCACAAGCTGCTGAAGGAATTCCGATGTTTCTCCGCATTCAGGAGCGAACTCTGAAAGCATTTTTTTTAGGCTGTGAAGATTCTTGCTCTGGATCAGGGGAAGTATCATGTCCCACTGGGCAAAGCTGAGTCCCATGGCATCGAAAATGCCTCTGAGTATATCTATCTGAGACAGCTCCAGCACAGCCTTTCCGCCTATCTCGGCAAGGCTTCCGCAGGCCAGCTCCAGAACCTCCAGCAACGCCTTATCGTTAACTGCGCCCATGCATTCGAGGCCCAGCTGCCTCAGCTCCTGGAAGCTGCCGCTGCCGGAAGACACCCTGTAGACCCGCTCATCGTAATAGAGCCTCTGCAGATCCTCCGGCCTGTCCTGAAGATTTTTGATTATGGAAAGGGTCACATCCGGCTTTAATGCCATCAGCTTGCCGTCGGTATCGGTAAAGCTTATTATCTGCTCCGAGGCCAGGAAATCCCTGTTTCTTGCATAGAGATCGTACTCCTCGAACTTGCTCATCTGATACTGGCGGTAGCCAGCCCTTCCGTATAGAGCACGGAGCCTGAATATCAGCTGCTCCAGCCCGCTCATTTCGCTTAAAATATCATTAATATCCATATCCTACAATTCTCCGGCTTCCTTCATGCGGTCGATGGCAAGCCTGTAGCCGCCTGCGCCGTAATCCAGACAGCGTCTGACCCGGCTGATGGTTGCAGTGCTGACGCCTACATCCTTCGATATAGTCTGGTAATTGTCGCCCTTATCCAGCTGAATAGCCGTATCCAACCGTTGAGTCATGTCCAGCACTTCTTTTATGGTGCAGATGTCCTCAAAAAAAGCTCTGCACTCTTCCTCGCTCTCAAGCTTTGAGATACAATGGAATAATCTTTTTACATTATCATTATCTAAAGCGCCCATTTGTTTCTCCTTTGTAACACTGCACTATGCTAACACTTTACAATGCTAAAGTCAAGCAAAGCTTCACAAGCTTTTTAAGATTATTTTAAATATTTCTGCTAAAATATTAGAAAAAGATACGAGAGGAGCAATTCCCATGAATATACTCATAGTTGAAGACGAAAAAGCTCTTTCCAATGCAATAAAAAAACTGCTTGAACAGCAGGGTTATTTTGTCGATGCCGTTTACGACGGCCTCGAAGCCATAGATTATGCCAAGGGCATGGATTACAGTCTGATAATACTTGATGTCATGCTCCCGAAGCTCGATGGTTTTGAAGTAGTACGAATACTCAGAAAGGATGGCATAAATACCCCCATACTGATGCTTACCGCCAGGACCACCGTTGGCGACAAGGTCACAGGCCTCAACTACGGAGCCGACGACTACATGACAAAGCCCTTCGATGCGGAGGAACTGCTGGCCAGGGTCGGAGCCCTCACCCGCCGCACCGGCGAAGTCATCGTGGATAAGCTAAAGTATGAAGACCTGGTGCTGGATGTAAATTCTGCAGAGCTTTCCTGCGGAGGCGAGTCGGTGCAGCTGAGCCACAAGGAATTCGAGGTCCTAAGGACTTTCCTCTACAATCCCACCATGACAATAACAACCGACAGCCTGCTTACCAATGTCTGGGGAATGGAATCAGATGCCACAGACAACAACGTGGAGGTCTATATCTCCTTCATCCGGAAAAAACTCCGCTATCTCAAGTCTAAAGTGACCATAAAAAAGATACAGAAAATAGGATACAGACTGGCAGGCACAGAGGAGGCATAGGAGGAGCCCATGATCAGCGAATACAGAAAACGATTTGTGATCTCCACTATGCTCATGGTCAGCCTGGTGCTGCTGGCCGGCTTTATAGCTCTTTCCGTATCCGGTTACCGCAGCGAGTACAGCAGCCTGATGAACACCATGGAGCAGGTCTTAAGACCCATAGACTATGCCAGGGGAGGCTTCCAGGTATTTGACAGAAGGAAGCCTGACGGAATGCAGGGCTTCCCAGGAGACAGGCCTCAGGACATGCCGGGCGGACGCAGGGATATAGGCATTTCGGACACAAACATCACCACGCTCATATATGACACCGACAGCAGCCAGATAACTATCATGACCAATGACAGCGAGCTGGATCAGGAAGCGGTCTATGCCGCAGTGGATATCATAGCCGATGCCTCGGAAAATTCAGGCCGTCTCAAGGATTATGACCTGATATATTATAAAGAAAGCGGCATGGGCGGACTTAAGATAGCCCTGGCAGGCAGCTCCTACCTGAACAGCAAGGTGCTGTCAAGGCTTGGGGGTATCAGTCTGGCCTTTCTTGGGATCATGATTCTGATGCTGCTCATAAGCGTTAAGCTTTCAAAAACGGCAGTGAAACCCCTTGAGGAAGCCATCGACATGGAGAGGCAGTTCGTGGCGGACATCTCCCACGACCTCAAGACCCCAATAAGCGTTATGATGGCCAACAACAGCGTGCTTCGATCAAGTCCGGATGCCACCGTTGCAGAGCAGATGCAGTGGATAGACAGCAGCGATGAAGCCGCAAGAAACATGAGGGGACTGGTGGAAGAGATGCTGACTCTCTCTTCTCTGGAGAGCCAGAGCCGCAGCGCAGAAGCCGAGCGTACCCGTGTGGATCTGAGCTCCGCCGCTGAAAAATGCGTGCTGCAGATGGAGTCCCTTGCCTTTGAAAGGGGCGTTGCAATTGAAGAAGAGCTTGAGGAAGGCATTCACATACTGGCCAAGCCCGAATTCGCGGAGCGCATATGCTCGGGCCTGATAGAAAATGCTCTCAAATACGAATCCTTGGGCGGAAGCATAAAGGTTAAGCTTTATAAAGACCGTAAAAGAGCCGTTTTCAGCGTAAAAAACGGAGGGATACTCATCTCCGGGGATGATCTCCCCCACATATTCGAAAGGTTCTACAGAAGTGACAAAGCCCGCTCGGAAAAGAAGGGCTTCGGACTTGGGCTTCCCATAATCAAGCAGCTCTGCGAAATGTCCGGCGCCCATATAAGCGCCGAAAGCTCCGAAGGCGAAGGCACGATCTTCACCGTGGTCTTCGACACACTGGATTAGCTCACCCGGCCATACGAGGGCGCCCTACTTAGTACTGTAGACCTTGTTTATAAGCGCAGCAAGGCTCAGGGAAACGAAGCATACCAGCAGGAAAAGGACCAGATAGTACTTCGGGCTGAAATTCAGTTCGAAGCGGTTCATAAACTGAAGATTGATCCAATTGACGAACCATGCGTGCAGGAGATAGGCCCTGTAGCTGTTGGCGGCGCAGAAGCTGCAGAAGCGGACCGGCAGGCGGAAGCTGCTGAGTTTATCCGCAAGAAGGAAGAGGCAGCAGAAGACCGGCAGAAGATAAAGGGCATAGAACATATTCTGAAGCCCTACTACCGTAAGCTGTACATTGCCAAGGCTCCTTATGGCGCCTATATCCAGATGGATGATGTAAACAAGACCCAGGAAGCCAAGAGCCGCAGGAAGCTTCCAATGCTTTCTGACAAAACTCCGGAATTGATCGTAATTGCAGCCGCAGAAGGCACCTGCGCAGAAGTAGACCATCCAGCCCGCAAAGCATTTGTTTGGATAGCGGGATATGAGACTCGCGGCGGCACCGCTTCTTCCGGAGAAGAAAGAGACCAGAGCCAGCCAGGCAAGCGACAATAAAAGCAGACAGAGCCAGGATATCCGGGGTCTCTGTCTTTTTTGAAATCTTCTGAAAAGCCATATGAACAGGGGAGCCAGTATCACAAACTGAAAGATCATGGGCACATACCACATATGGTACATGGCATCCCCAAGAACAAGGCTCCTCAGATACTCCTTCGGGAAGGAGAACCTGCCGAAATACTGCAGGAAGATGGCGGTCCAGACCGCGTAAGGACAGAGTATCTGCCTTACCCTCTTTCCAAGATAACTGCCGTAAGAAAACTCTTTGTCAGTGTATCCTGCCAGCATCATAGCAAACAGGAAGACAAACATGGGTACGGCAAAGCGGACCAGCTCAAAGCAGACCATCAGAAGGACCTGCCTTCCGAATATGCCCTGGGTCCTTCCCGCCCAGGCGCCCAGAACATGTTGGGCGACCACGCCAAGGAAAGCCATGCTGCGCAGTATGTCCAGCTCCGGCAGCCTTGTCCTTTCCATGCTATTTTTCATCATCGTACTTGAGGACGGCCGTAAATGCCTCCTGAGGCACCTCCACAGAGCCGAACTGGCGCATGCGCTTCTTTCCTTCCTTCTGCTTTTCCAGCAGCTTCTTCTTTCTTGAGATATCGCCGCCGTAGCACTTTGCCAGAACGTCCTTGCGGTAAGCCTTTACGGTCTCCCGGGCGATGACCTTCTGCCCTATGGATGCCTGGATCGGGATCTCGAACTGATGCATCGGGATGACTTCCTTCAGCTTTTCGCAGACAAAGCGCCCTCTTGCATAGGCCTTGGATTCGTGAACTATCATGGAGAAGGCGTCTATCTGCTCCTTGTTCAGCAGTATGTCCAGCTTTACAAGATTGGATTTTTCATAGCGGTCGAACTCGTAGTCCAAAGACGCGTAGCCGCGGGTCTTGGACTTGAGCGCGTCGAAAAAGTCGTAGATGACTTCGTTCAGAGGCAGGTCGTAGTACAGAGCCACGCGGTTTGCTGTGATGTACTCCATGTGGTCCATATTTCCGCGCCTGTCCTGGCAGAGCGCCATAATGGAGCCCACATATTCCTTCGGGGTCATAATGGTGGCCTTGACCATGGGCTCTTCTATGTGGTCGAACTCCGTTGGATTTGGCAGATTTGAGGGATTTTCTATGAAGTAAGAAGATCCGTCGTGATTCACCAGCTTGTAGATGACGCTGGGGGAGGTGGTGATTATCTCAAGATCGAACTCCCTTTCCAGACGCTCAACTATTATCTCCATGTGAAGCAGACCCAGGAAGCCGCAGCGGAAACCGTAGCCCAGAGCCTGGGATGTTTCAGGCTCGAACTGGAAGGCGGCGTCGTTTACCTGCAGCTTTTCCAGGCAGTCCTTAACATTCTCGTACTTTTCATCCGGCGTCGGATATATGCCGCAGTAGACCATGGGCTGGACCTTCTTGTAACCCTTAAGAGGCTCCTTTGTGGGAGCATCCTTAAGAGTGATGGTGTCGCCCACTCTGGCATCCTTCACCTGCTTGATGCTTGCGCAGATATAGCCTACAGCCCCCGCCGACAGCTCCTTTACCGGAGTCTGATAGGGGTTGTTCACACCGACCTCAGTCACCTCATAGGTCTTTTTGGTGTTCATCAGCAGTATGGTATCCCCTGCTCTGACGCTGCCGTCGAAGATGCGGGTATAGATGACCACGCCCTTGTAGTTATCGTAATAAGAGTCGAAGATCAGGGCTTTGAGGGGCGCATCAGGATCGCCTGATGGCGCAGGGACCTTCTCGACAATGGCCTCCAGCACGCCTTCGATATTGATGCCCTCCTTGGCGGAGATCTCGGGAGCGTCCTGGGCCTCGATGCCTATGACCTCTTCGACCTCATCCTTGGTCTCCTGGGGCCGTGCGGATGCCAGGTCTATCTTATTGATGACAGGCACTATCTCCAGATCCTCGTCCAGAGCCAGATATACATTGGCAAGAGTCTGGGCCTCTACGCCCTGGGTCGCATCCACAACAAGGACTGCGCCTTCGCAGGCAGCAAGGCTCCTGGACACCTCATAATTGAAGTCCACGTGTCCCGGGGTATCGATCAGATTGAAGATATACTCGTTGCCGTCCTTTGCATTGTAGACGAGGCGGGTGGTCTGCAGCTTGATGGTGATGCCCCTCTCACGCTCCAGCTCCATATTGTCCAGAAACTGCTCTTTCATATCCCTGTGGGCGACAGTTCCGGTGTTTTCTATGAGGCGGTCCGCAAGAGTGCTCTTGCCGTGGTCTATGTGAGCTATAATGCTGAAATTTCTTATATACTTCTGATAGTCGTTCATGATATTATTATTCGTCATACGGCCCCTGCCGGGGGCAGTCCTGTAAAAGCATGCTTAGCTATGATAATTCCGAAAAATTCTGCTCCTATTATATCAAAAAATGCTTGCACTGCAAGCTGTTAGCGACTATAATTATCAAGCGATATTTTTACAAAGTAATTTGGGGGTAAAAAGAATTATGGCAAACATCAAGTCTGCAAAGAAAAGAATCAGTGTAATCCAGAAGAAGACCGCTATCAACAGAAGAGTCAAGAAGAGCCTCAGAGCTACTATCAAGAACTTCTACAAGGCGCTGGAAGCCGGCGACCTCGCTACCGCAAAGGAAAAGCTCGCCTCTTCCGAAAAGCTGCTGATGAAGGCAGCTGCTCGCGGAACTATCCACAAGAACACCGCAAGCCGCAAGGTCTCCAGAATGACACTGGCCTACAACAAGGCAAAAGCAGAATAATCTCACCCGTCCCCCAGAGCGTATAAGTTAAATGCGCATAAAACCCCGAGAGTGTCTCCTCGGGGTTTTTAATATTATTCCCAGTGAAAGCGAGCCGCAGGCGAAGCTTGAACTGCCGGAATAATTTATCCGCAAGCGCTCCAGCAAAAGCGAGTGCAAAGCACGATGCTTGAGCTGACGAGCGCGGACGGATCATAACCTGGTTGCCGCGAGCCGAAGGCGAAGCTTGAACCGCCGAGACGCAGGCGAATATCTGACAAAACTCATAACATATAAATAAAAACGCAGTGGCATCCTTCTTTGACTTTAATCCGTAAAAATGTTATTCTGTCTTAATAAGTTAGCTCCATTTAACTAAAGGAGGGAGGTTCGGAGTTATGCGAGATTATCTCGACGATAAAACCATGCAAATGGCCCGGGAAACGATCCGGAAGATCCAGGATTCCGACTCCATCTACATGCTGTACAAAGATCTGCGCCCTATTCGCGATCTCAAGCACATGATGGAGACCAGCGCCGAGCTTTACGGAAACAATCCCGCTTTCATGCAGCGTTTCAGCAAAGACAGGGATTTTGAGACCGTCAGCTTCGCCAAAGCCTACGAGGACATGAACGCCCTCGGAACCGCCCTTATAGCCAGAGGTCTTAAGGGCAAACGCATCGCTGTGGTGGGAGAAAACTGCTACCAGTGGTGCATCACTTACCTGGCCGTGGTCTGCGGCACAGGAGTAATAGTTCCCCTGGATAAGGAACTTGGTCAGACCGAACACGAAGGCCTCTGCAGGGAGGCCGAAGTCAGCACCGTTTTCTGCACGAAGCGCTTCGAGGAGCGGTTCATGGAAATGGCAGCCAATGGAAACACTCAGATCACCACTGTTATTTCCATGGATGAGGGGGAAAACAGAGGCGACATGCTGTCCTTTGCCGGACTTCTGGAGGAAGGCAGAGAGCTGCTGGAAAAGGGAGACCGCAGCTTCCTCGATGCGGAGATCGATCCCTTCGCCATGAGCGTGCTGCTCTTCACCAGCGGAACCACAGGGCTTGCAAAAGGTGTAATGCTCAGCCACTGGAATATCTGCACGGACCTTATGATAGCCCCCACTCTGCTTGAGGTGAAGTCCACAGACGTTTTCTTTTCGGTGCTGCCCATACATCACACCTATGAGTGCACCTGCACCTTCCTGATCTGCATGTACAGAGGCGCCTGCGTAGCCTTCTGCGAAGGGCTGAAGCAGATTGCAAATAACCTGAAGGAGATCAGACCAACCTTCGTGCTGGCAGTACCCGCCATCATCGAAAACCTGTACAAAAGCATCAACCGCAGCCTGAAAAAGAGCGGCAAGGCAGCTACAGTAAAACGGGTGATGAAGATCAGCAAAGTCACAAAAAAGCTGGGTCTGGATCTGAACAGAAAATTCCTCGGACAGATCTACGATGTATTCGGCGGCCGCATGCAGACCATCATCTCCGGAGGCGCAGCCATAGACCCGGAAATACTGCAGTTCTTCAACGATCTGGGCTTCAGGGCAGTACAGGGCTACGGGCTCACGGAATGCGCTCCCATGGCAGCCCTGAACCCCGACCAGTATAAACTGATGAGAAATGCTTCAGTCGGACACATAATGCCCACCCTGGAGGTAAAGATCGAAAATCCCGACGAGGACGGCACCGGCGAGATCTGCATAAAGGGAGACAATGTGATGCTCGGCTACTACCACATGCCTGAGGAGACTGAAAAGGTGCTCCGTGACGGATTCTTCCACACCGGAGATCTGGGCTATGTGGACAAGGACGGTTACATCTACATCACCGGCAGGGCAAAGAATGTAATAATCACCGGAAATGGCAAGAACGTATTCCCCGAGGAACTGGAATACCTGCTGTCAAAAAGCCCCTATATTGCGGAATCCATGGTTTGGGCTTCTTCTGATGACGATGGCCAGGACGAAGTGATCATAGCAACTGTCATCCCTGAGGCGGAGGAAGTCAGGGAAGCTCTCGGAGAGAAGGCCGATGATCCGGCTGCCCTCCGGGCTCTGCTTGAAGCAGAAGTTGACAAAGTAAATGCGGATCTGCCTCTATTCAAACAAATGAGAAAGACTGTGATCCGCACAGAACCCTTTGTCAAGAACACCAGCAACAAGATCAAACGTTTTGCTGCTGGAAACAAAACAAAATAGTATTAAGATAACTCTCCCCTAAGGTCCTGTTCCATCAGGACCTTTATTTTTGCGCTGTCATATCCCTTGGAGAACAGATAGTACAGCTTGGCGATGGCAGCCTCCGTGGTCATATCCTTGCCGCTTACCGCGCCAACGGATTTCAGAGCCGAGCTGGCTTCGTATGTGCCAAGCAGCACTGTGCCCTGAGGACACTGGGAGCAGACCACCATAACGCTGCCGTTCCTGTAACCCTTGTCTATTATGTGGAGCAGCGCCCCGTCGGCAGAAGGTATGTTGCCTGCGCCGAAAGTCTCTATTACTATGCCCTTAAGGCTTTCCGTCATAATAGCTTCGAAGAGCCTGAACTGTATGCCGGGGAATACCTTTATGACGCCGATGGGTATATCGTCAAGAGGCGTAAAATGCATTGGTCTCTCTGGTCTTTCCCTTAGGAGCGGTTTATTGAATACTATGGAGATCCCTGCTTCTGCCAGAGGCTGGAAGTTGGGAGAAACAAAGGCTGTCAGGCCGTCGGAGGAGAATTTCATCGATCTGCAGCCGCGGAGCAGCTCGCCTCCGAAGAATATGCAGACCTCGCAGAGCTCATCGGATGCCGCTATCAGCATGGAAGTTATCAGATTTTCCCTTCCGTCCGAACGGACCTCGCAGAGAGGTATCTGCGACCCGGTAAGGACCACTGGCTTGCCAAGATCCTCCAGCATGAAAGCCAGAGCGGAGGCAGTATAGGCCATGGTATCGGTGCCGTGGAGTATGACAAAGCCATCGTAAGCGCTGTAATTGTCTGAGATCAGCTTACCGATCTTGTTCCAGTCTGAGACCGCCATATTGGAGGAATCCAGAAGCGGAAGCATGTCTATCATGTCCCAGGCGGGCATCCCCGGAGCCCTCAGCGAATCCATGTGGTTCATCGCTTTCCTGAAATACTCCACATCAGGCGCATACCCCTTCTCTGTGCGGGTCATGCCGATAGTGCCGCCGGTATTAATGATAAGTATCTTTTTCATGTCAGACCTCCGCTCATCAGCAAAAATATTATATACCTTTATGGCGCTGTTTTGAATAAAAAACGGCCTACACTGAAAATTCACTTTTATGCAGAGGCAGCCTGTTATATAATTAAACGGTAATCGGTTATCGCTTGATGGAAGCCGCGTCAGCGGCCTGAGATATACAGGAGGTATGTTGATGGAAAAGTTTGTATGTGATGTTTGCGGTTATGTTTACGATCCCGAAGTGGGCGATCCCGATAACGGTATCGAACCCGGCACTCCATGGGAACAGCTGCCCGAAGACTGGGTATGCCCCCTCTGCGGCGTAGGCAAGGACCAGTTCTCCCCGGAATAAAAAACGCTTTATCACAGCACCGGACTGCTTCAGTCCGGTTTTTTATTGTCTGAACCCGGCAAAACACAATATATCGTTGCACAAAAGCGCTGTTTGGCTTAAAATATTCAGGAAGGGAGTTCTTTCCATGCATATTGATTTTCATGCATTCTTTCAGGAAAACTTCATAACGATTGCGCTTATTTTAGGTGTGGCAATAGCCACCTTTTCAAGCAGAAAATCTCCTATTCCTGCCATCGGCACTATCTGGATAATTATCGCGCTGCTGACAGCGAGGACCTTTCTGGGCTTTGTAAACCAGTATGCCTCCAATTACTACCCGGAAGCCACCGATATACGCTATGCAACCACCGTGGCTGAGTACATGATCAACCCGTTCATACTCCTTATGGAGATATTGATGCTGACCAGGGACCGGATAGTAAAGCTGTTGCTATGGATCCCGGCTGTGATCAATACTCTGATGCTGCTGATAATGCCAAGGTTCGGCTATGTGCCGGCATACTATGCATATAATTATCAATTCAGGGTAGGACCTCTGAGATATGCGAACCTTTACATAGTAATATTCTATCTGCTCTGCTTTGTGGTGTTCTCCATTATGTATTTCAAAAACTACAAGAAGGCAGACAGAAACATGATCTGGTTCGTGTTCATCCTGAGCGCGCTGGCCATATTCCTGGAGACTGAAAACATAATCACCGGTTACATCAACGCAGTAATTGCTGTAGACCTGCTTTTCTACTACATGTTCCTGAACATGGCATACCAGACCCAGCTGGAGGAACGGGTGCTGAAGCAGGAGCTGGAGCTTACTCAGACCAATGTGCGTCTGATGCAGGAGCAGATCTCTCCCCACTTCATTTTCAATGCGCTGTATATCATCAAAGCGCTGGTATGGGTGGACAAGAAGAAGGCGTCGGAAGCCATAGAAAGCTTTTCTGTTTACCTCAGGAGAAACATAGACTCGCTGAAATCTTCTGAGCTCATACCGTTTGAAATCGAACTAGAACACATAAAAGCCTTTCTGGCTATAGAAACTGCAGACGAGAGCAAGCCTATAAATATCACCTATGATGTGCAGGAAAGCGATTTCAGGATTCCTGCGCTCACCGCTGAACCGCTGGTTGAAAACGCAATAATCCACGGAATCTTCAAGATAAAGGAACCCGGGGAGCTGAAGATCTCCACCTATAAGGACGACAGCAACTATGTTGTTGAGATAAGAGACAACGGTCCGGGTTTCGAAGAAAGGCCTTCTGCTCCGGGCAAGGAACGCCGTGGCGTAGGGATCAACAATGTAAGGACCAGGATGCAGCTTCAGTGCAATGGCACTCTGGAGTTCGAGAATACCGGCAGTGGCACCTGCGCAAGGCTGAAAATACCCTTTGATCACGCATAATAAACTCTTTAGTTAAGGTGAATTATATGAATATTCTTGTAGTTGACGATCACAGACTGATTGCAAACGACATAGTAAGAGAAGTGATGGAGCTGAGGCCCGATGTGGACTGTCAGGCCATCTACAGCAGCATGGAAGCGCTGGAGCTCTCAAAACAGAAGGAGTTCGACCTTGCCATACTGGACATAGACATGCCGGAAATGGACGGACTGACCCTTGCAAGAAAGATGCAGGAGGTCCAGCCTTCCATAAATATCATATTCGCTACAGGCTATCCCGAATACGCTCTGGAAGCATACGATATCTATGCCAGCGCTTTTCTTGTAAAGCCTGTCAGCAGCGCAGCTCTGGAAAAAGCCCTCAACAATCTGCGCCACACGGTGCTCAGCGAAGATCTTGCTGAGGACTATTATCAGGGCGGCAGCAAGCTCGGGGAAAAGATGAAAAGCAGGCGCATGGAGCGCAATCTGAGCGTCAAGGATGTGGCTGACAGCATGGGCGTGTCCCCTCAGGCAGTATACCGCTGGGAAAACGGCGAACGCATGCCGGACATCGTCACTTTCCTGAGCCTTGCAAGGCTCTACAGAGTAAATATCGAGCAGATGCTGAAGGACTAATTTAACTTGAGACAGACCAGAAGCAGAAGACATAAGCAAAAGCACAAAGGCGGATTTCTGAAGGGTCTGGGGGCGGTGCTCCTGACCCTGATTTTTGCGTTGCTTATTTTCATAGTCTCTGCTGTCTGGATCATAGAAAAAGGCCCCTCCGAAGAGATTAGGGACATGTTCGTAATAACCGTGCAGCAGACCTCGGCGGCGAAACCCCTGGCCGGACTGTTTCTTGACAAGGAGACCGTTGCGCAGATACTGGAGGATGCCAGAGGAAAGGATGACGAGCTGGAATCGGACCCGGAGCTGGTGGTGATCGACGATACGAAGGACATGAGCGGTATCACCGTGGAGGATGTCCAGGGACCGACCTACAGCGGCAAGATGATGATAGTCGAAGACCCCTCGAGGGTATATGTGGGGACTCTTGCGAAGTATGATACAGGCCAGGGCATGACTCTTTCCCAGATCGTGGAGAGCGAGGGAGCCATAGGCGGTATCAACGGCGGAGGTTTCTACGATAAAGGCGGCCTCGGAAACGGCGACATTCCCCTTGGCATAGTCATGTCAAAGGGCGAATGGAGAAACGGATCCAAAGGCGCTTACCACAAGCTCATAGGCATCGACAACGACAACCGCCTTGTGATAGGCAACATGACAGGGAACGACGCCATCAGCCGGGGTGTCCGGGATGCGGTGGCCTGGGGTCCCGCCCTTATAGTCAACGGAGAGGCGGTAGATGTGGGCAAAGGCGGCGGTCTGAACCCCAGAAGCGCCATAGGACAGAGAGCGGACGGAGCGATGCTGCTGCTGGTTATCGACGGAAGACAGCCAAGCAGCATGGGAGCCACATATCTTGATCTTATCGGAATAATGGAAAGCTACGGAGCGGTAAACGCCGCAAATCTTGACGGCGGAAACAGCAGCTCCATGGTATATAAAGGTGAAGTGATCACAGTCCCCTCCTCCATTTTCGGAGAGAGACCTATACCCACATTCATCTTAGTGGAGAACAGAGAGTGAAAAAACGCGGGATCGCAATAAAACTGTATATAGCATTCGTTGTGCTCCTGCTGGCTCTTATGGGCTGGGCGCTGAAGCAGCTCTGGGACTTTTGCGACGCATATCAGAAGGGCTGCGCAGAGACTGTCCTTAAGGAAACAGCTGAAGAGGTCGGTCGTCAGTACGGCCTCGATCTAAGCTACAGCTCCGTGCCCGTGGTGGATGCCAACGGCGACAGCGTCTTCAGTCTTAAGGCCGATGGAAAGACTGTTGGTAAAGCCCGGCTTTCGATAAGGGAGCACGGCCTGCTTTCCCTTGCCCTTTATGAGCTGAAGGATGTGGAAGGCATTCTTGAGTTCAGCTATGAAGCTCTGGATGATGTGTCGGTCACTGCAGCTCAGGTGGCTCTTGAACCCCTCAACACAAGGATATATCCCGGAATGGAGCAGCTTAAGGAGCTGGAGGGAAATATGGCGCCGCCCTCTGTCTACAGCTGCAGGGCAGAAGGACTGTTCAGCAGAGATCAGGTAAGCTGGAGCCTCCAAGGAGAAGACAGCAGCCGCATTCGCATCGAGGAAAAAGGCAGCGGAAGCGAGAATGAACCCATAAGGCTGCTGCAGTACTTCAGGGATGAAGCTGAAGCGGAAAAGCTGAAGGCAAGAGCTATTGAGATCGCTGAAAAATACTCAAATTACATAAGCAAGGATGTGAGCTGGAACAAGCTTGCGGGATATATCATGAAGGATTCGCCCCTAAGAAGCAGCATCCCCACCATGGAGATACAGTGGTATAACTGGCACAGCAAAGCTGAGGTCCGCAATGCGGATATCTCCGAGCCGCTGATCCTGAACGAATACTATGTGCTGGTGAATACGCGCTACGATTACGTCATCACCCGCGAGGGCAAGGAATACACGGTTCCCACAGAGCTGGCACTCTTCCTCCATCTGGACGATGACGGCGTATACAGACTGGCAGCGCTCAATACTCATATCAACGAATAAGACGGGGATCAATACTCCGTGCAAGTGAAAAAGCCGATCCCGGGCAGGGACGGCTTTTTTATTTTATCTTAACCTTTCCTTAAAAGCTGACGCGAATATGAGGCCTGCGATCAGCGCGGCAGCAGAAAGAGCAAGATCCACGTTCCATTCAGCGCTTCCGTAGGATGAAACCGTCACATCTGCGCTGTCAGCTTCCTCCTTTCGTCCAAGCTCTTCAGGAAGCCCGGTGTTTTCGTAGTAGATGTTGCCGTCGGCCTGCAGCGCATCGTCATCCGCGTTCAGATCCAGATTGCCCCCTGCAATTGCGATATCACCCTTTGCACGGATACCATCATCGCCGCTCGTAATGCTCAGGCTGCCGGACTCTATGTAAAAGTATCCTCCCTTACGGTCCTGGTCTATGCCATCACCTCCGCAGCTGATGGTAAGATCCGCGTCCTTCATTCTGAAGCTGTCGTTTACATTTATTCCATCCTCGGCGGCGTCGATGTTTATGATCCCGCCGCATATCACCAGATCGTCCTTTGCCTTTATACCGTGCCTGTACACGGAAACTATACTCAGAGAACCGCTGCCATTTATGCTGAGATCGTCGTGAGCGTAGATGGTGCCGCTGGTGCCGTCATTAAGAGCCTCCTCCGAATAGGGCTCGCCGCTTTCGAGGCTGTTTTCGCTGCCTTCAGCAAGGGTAAGGAACACCTTGTCCGCCTGATCCACCCTGAGGGCTGCATCGTCAGAGCAGTATACATCCACACCGTTCAGCAGTATCCAGACCTTTGAACTCTTGTAAGCATCCACTATTATGCTTCCGCCGCTCAGACTTCCGCTGATGACATATTCGCCGCTCTGCGCGATAACGACATCGCCGTTCAGCACATAAGCTCCGGCCCCGGATATGGATATGCTGTCCCCTTCCAATATTATCACTGTGGCCGAAGAGCTGTCCCAGCTGCCGTTCTGGTCCTTATCCGAGAAGAAGCGGGTGTCCTCGTAGGCTTCGCTGTCTTCGTCAGTCATAAGGCTGAGTCCAAGAGCCTCGCCATTCATGAACAGAGCGGTTACGATCAGTCCGATAATGATTATGGCAATGCAGATCCTGTCTATGTATTTATTTGTTGACATGATCCCATCCTCCCGGCACTAACCCATATAATCGCCGTTATAGCTTACCAGAACTGCGCTCTGAATACCGCTCATGGACGCCAGCTCGTTGATAAAGTCAGTATCGTCTTCCTTAAGACGTATCTCCATGTTGAGCTCGATGCCGCCCTTGCTTGCGGTCTTGCTCTTGACAACGCTCTTCAGGGTGCGGCTCTGAAGGAAGGCAACTGCAGCCTTTTCAGCCTCAGGATCAAGGCAGGAAAGAACCACAATATAGGGATTTACGCCGCTCTTCCTGTTTACGAATACCAGCAGGATGATGCCTATAATGATGCTGCCGATAACTGCCAGAGGGATCATTCCTGCCGCCAGAACTATGCCTGCGGCTATCGCCCAGAAGAGAAAGGCTATGTCCAGGGGCTCCTTGATAGCCGTACGGAAACGCACGATTGAAAGAGCGCCGACCATACCTAAGGACAGTACCACATTGGAGGTCACAGCAAGGATAACAAGCGTGGTGATCATTGTAAGAGCCAGCAGTGTGACCCCGAAGCTTGAGGAGTACATCACTCCCGAATAAGTCTTTTTGTACACATAGAAGATGAACATGCCCACGCAGAAGGAAAGCACCAGAGCCAGGAACATGTCCAGCAGGCTTACGGAAGTAACATTTTCCAGAAAACTGGATTTAAAGATATCGCTGAAAGTCATTTTATTTGTCTCCTTTTTTATGAATTGTTATATCGTTTCGTTTATCGTCTGCGAAGCCCAGAGCTTATGATATTACCGGTCTCAGCAGTATAGCCTGCACTGAGCATATTTGCTGAAGGCTTCAGCTCTTCTGCCCGGGGTCTGCACACAGTCCTTTATTATTGACGGAAGGTAATTGTCCCACTTGACCTCCAGAAGTATCACCGGATCGCCTGCCGGGATAGTCGGACAGTCCGGGTTCAGGAAATCGGTGCAGCCAAGCCCGGTCCGTATGTCATAGTCGAAGGTAACCCTCACATTTCCGGGTCTGTAGATATAGGGCTCCCTGGTGTAATCCACTATGGTTTTGGGCCTTATGCCCTGATATTTCATCTTGTTGTAAAGCTCCTGCACCAGAGACCTGCCGGAACCCATCATCCAGCTTAGCTCGCCGTCCACTATCTTCTGAGCTTCCTCACGGCTGAGCTCTGCGGAAAACTTGGTCCCAAGGCCGTTCAGCTTGCTCTTCTTTTCCAGATGTATGACTGAAGTGTCACCGTTATAGTATCTGATGCGGAATTTCTCCCGCATATTTACTCCGTCCAGCTTCTCCCGGAGGGCTTTATCGTTCAGATTGTCAAAATAGAGGCTGCGGATATGGTATTTGACCTCTGCCGCATGAGGATCCGGCTCTGCCACCGCCCTCAGCCTTTCTCTTATGCACAGCAGGTCAATATATGCCAGCTGATGCTTCCATTCGTGTCTGTACTGCATTTTATATCACCTCATTCAGGACTTTTATCTTTTGATGGCCTTAATATAGCAGGGCCTTCTTAAAAGCTGCTTAAATAAAAAAAGCAATTCTTAAAGAACTGCTTCAGTTTAATTGTTTCGTCGATTTGTTTTTAGTATAAGAATGGTTTATACTGTAATCAGATGAACGATCCTGAAAAAGGAGGCTCTGAAAATGGAAGGGATAACATTAGAAAAGAAGGAGATTTCGGCAGAAAACTTTGTGTTCCTTATTGGGATCATACTGTTTTTTGCTTTCTTTTCGTTCCAGATGGGAATGGTAAATACGCTTAACACCTTTATGAACACCGCATATTCGCTTCTGATGGATACGGTTTTCTATCTCATGGCCATATGCGTTCTTATGGGCGCAGTGTCCGCGCTCTGTCTTGAGTTTGGCGTCGTTGCCCTGGCTAATAAAATACTCGACCCGCTTATGATGCCCTTGTATGGGCTCCCGGGAGTCAGTTCTGTAGGCATCGTAATGGCTTTTCTGTCCGACAATCCGGCCATCCTGGTGCTTGCAGAGGACAATTATTTCAAGAGTCTTTTTAAAAAATACCAGTACGCGGCTCTTGTCAATCTGGGGACGTCCTTTGGAATGGGTATGATAGTATGCACATTTATGCTCAGCCTTTCAGCGCTTTCAGCAGAAAGCTTCGGATCCGCTGTAGGCATAGGACTTATCGGCGCTGTCATCGGCAGTATAGTCAGCACAAGACTTATGATGCTCTATACTAAAAAGATCTTCGGAAAAGAAGCAAAAATGGAACTGCCGGAAGGCGTCCAGGCATGGCATAAGGATATGCGTCCCATACGGGGAGGCAGCATCACAAACCGCTTCTTGGGAGCGATCCTTGACGGCGGAATGAATGGCGTCAATATGGGACTTGGCATTATCCCCGGAGTCCTTATAATCTGCACTGTTGTAATGATGCTGACCAACGGAGCATCGGCTGATGGCACATACACCGGAGCAGCATTTGAAGGCGTCCGCCTCCTGCCCATGCTTGCAGACAAAGCAGGCTTTATCCTGAAGCCTCTGTTCGGTTTTTCAAGTCCGGAGTGCATTGGTGTGACGATAACTTCGATGGGAGCAGCAGGCGCAGCCAGCAGCATGACAGCGAAGCTGGTGCAAAGCGGGCTTGCAGATGCGGGAGACATTGCGGTATTTACGGCTATGTGCACCTGCTGGAGCGGATACCTCAGCACCCATGTATCCATGATGAACAGCATAGGATGCAAGGAGCTTACCGGCAAAGCGCTGATCAGCCATACGATAGGCGGCCTGTTCGCAGGGGTTGCAGCCCATTGGCTGTACGCCTTATTGCTGCTGATCCGCTGATACTGACATTCAATAATGAAAAGGCGCGGTGCCTTCCGGTATCCGCGCCTTTGATCATGTTAACAGAACTTTTACTATCTTCTTTTGTAGTAGTTGTATTTTACAACTTCACCGAATTTCTTGCCCATAAGCCATACTACATCACGTTCCTTACCATAGGGGACCTCTGCATCATCGATTATGAGCATGCCCTCTTCGTCTTCCTTCAGGACTGAAACTGATTTCTGAATGCCGTTTTTACCGGTCACAACGATATCGTCCAGATAATAGAACCGATCACCCATCCTGTATATTCTACTGGAAGTCGAAGCGACCATCTCGTACTTTTCCATGTAACCATAGATCATTTTTCCTGTAATGACCAGCTGCTTTTCATCATTCAAATAAGAATCCCGAACCGCAAATATGGCCTGATAGTAGCCATCCTGCTGAATGGGTCGATTCTTTTCCTTAAACTCCTTGGAGGCAACATATTCTGCCGGATAATATGTACCGTAATGCCAGTCCACATATTCTCCATGGTAGGGATCCAGCCTGCAGATACCGTTATTATCCCTTATCTCAAATCTATACGTCTGTTTGCCTTCATCAACACTGACAGACAGTTTATTCACATTCCGATCAAAAGAATTGGTCCATTTTAAAGCCTTTTCTGAACCGTCGGCAGAAACAATTGCCCCGGATCCATCTTCTCTGAACAGAAGCCTGGGGTCCTTAAAGGAATAGCCGCTGGTCCATATTCCGGGCAGAATACTGCGGTATTTCTGCTCGTTCTGATTCTTCAGATCTTCTTTTTCCTTTTCAGCTGATGCCTTTTCCCTGAAATAAAGATCCTTGTACTGTTCATAGCTCCGGATGCCTTTTTCCTTCATCGATTCAACGGAGAAAGAATTAAAGGACAGACCCTCCTTTAGATCTTTTTTGATCTTCTTGTCAAGCGACTTCTCACTGCTCAGGAAGATCAGAGATATTATGGGACGAAGCAATATGATCGCAAGCATCAGCCAGGCACCGAGTCTTGAGCCGCCTGCATCAGCTATGGTCTCCCCTGCATAGTCCTCGAAATAATCGAAATAAAGCAGGATAGCCGGGACAGAAAGCTCGTATACATAGCAGATAAATCCAAAAAAATTGCCGAAAACAGAGCCATCCAAAGTCAGAAAATGATGTATAAGGGAAGCTGCGGCGGGCACCAGGAAAAACCACAATATTTTCCGTGGCAGTATCAGCAGAAACAGTACCTCAAGGATCCATAAAACCACCTTAAAGAGCTTCTTCCGGCCCGAAAAGAAATAGGCAAAGGCATTTCTTCTTGCTATGTCCGGGTCTGTATAGTGAGCTGCCCCATAAGAAACATTGGGAAGCGGAGCCGAACTGCTGTAGGGATCATAGCCCTGCCTTACCTGAGTAGTCACACGGTCTCCGAACACATTTGTCGTTGTCACCCACTGATTCCCCAGAGAATCGGATGTTTTGGTCTCACCGTATCTGTTTGTAGTGGAATAATACTTATTGCCATCCATAGGACAAACCCTCCTTGAATTGATTAATTATACCATACGATCACAGCTCTGTGTTCTGTCAATTGCAAATCGGAGGATGCTTAATTCATTTGTGCAAAGCCAGCCATAGGGCCCTGGATACTTTTTCATTTGTGCAAAGCCCGGCCACGGATCCTGTTATTTATTCAAACGTCCATTCTTCACCGGGGAGCTCCTCGGCAAGCTTCTTTCTGGCTTTCTCCTGTCCCTCTATTGCAGCGAAAAGGCTCTTTTTGTACATCACATCGCCATCCTTTACCATGTCGTAAAGATATGATTCAGCCCTCTGATAAAACTCCAATGCCCTTTTGGCATTCGGTTTGGTACCAAGACCCTCGAGGAACATTCTCCCTGCTCTCAGAAAAACAGGTCCGGCCACATAAGGTGCGGCCTCATCTGTCATATCCATGATGCAGCGCATGTACATGTAGATATTAAAGGCCTCGATCTCGTTCTTTTCCACATAATAGCCGTTCAGATACATATCTCCGATCTTATAGAGGGAGTTAAGATGTCCGTCAAAGGCGCCAAGGGCGAAATAATGAAAAGCCTTCTCATAGTCCTTTTCCACATTCCGGCCATAGTAATAGCAATAACCCAGATTCTCCTGCGCCTGCCTGCAGCCATGTTCTGCGGCCATGTGATAATACTGCACAGCTTTTGTGAAATCCTGTTCAAAGCCTCTGTTGCCGGTATAGTACTGAGCGCCCAGATCGTTCATCGCATCGGCATTGCCCTGCTTGATCCCCTCTTCGTAAAGTGCAATGATGAATTCCACTACATCCGTCGGAAATACTGCGGGCTTATCCAGATCGATCATCATGCTGGCGATCTCATAAGCAGTATCCTCTCCGAAGCCGGCATCCACACCGCTCGACAGGTATATATATGTTTCAGGATATGCTTCCCTGTCTATAATATTCAGCAGATCCTTTGCGCTTTCGATTATATTGTATCTATCCATTTCCATCCCTCCTGCATCTATATTATACCTGATTATATTTTAGTAGGTCGCCTGCAAAGTGACAATTCTCTTGTCAAAGCTATAATAGCACAAGGATGCTGCAAAAAAATGTACAGGCATAACAGAATGCGATTTGGATAGTTTTCTACAGCAATGGGTTTCCGGATTGACTGCCATTTTACTCCTACCGCAAGGTTTTTTTGGACAAAATAGCCTGTTTACTGCACAGGAGCCATCAAATAAGCATAACATTTTTCCGGCAGCGGCTATCAGGAGTCCGGAACCGCTGAATAAAAGCATATTTAACAGTGATTTTGTGTGTTTTTTTAAGCTTTAAAGCAAAATTAACTATTATTTCGCGAATGAAAGCGTCCGCGTCACAGGCCGGGAGTATAACTGTTTAGTTTTTGAAGGCCGAACACCCAAAATAAGCATGGTTTGCCTAAAAAGGATTTGAGAAGGCTCAAACGAAATAAAAAGCCCGTAATCCTTAAGATTACAGGCTTTGTGTTGGTGGAGCATAGGGGGATTCGCGTATTTGCCGTCGCAAATCCGCCGTCCTGCGCCCGGCTCAGCCGTGCTCGGACCAGAACGGTCCACCGGACCGTTCTGCCCTTTCGGGTTCGATCCCCCTATGTACTGATTCAGCTATTGCAAAAGGAGATAAGGCGCTGCCTTATCTCCTTTTGCAAATGGTGGAGCATAGGGGGATCGAACCCCTGGCCTCAAGATTGCGAACCTTGCGCTCTCCCAGCTGAGCTA
>JAEEGL016684822.1_pt1 | contig 58141 bp, 51 predicted proteins | sample 9134231 | NCBI WGS metagenome assembly JAEEGL01 (sample SAMN16246548, study PRJNA631951) | gut metagenome | biome: gut microbiome; feature: rumen; material: fiber-attached | host: Bos | place: Iran: Karaj | collected 2018-10
AAGGTCAATACCCATACCATGAGCGACAGAAGGCTGATTATCATCATCAAATTCTACTATGTAATGACTTTTAATGTATCTTGCCTGATTAAATCCCGGGAAATGATACCAGTTTTCAAAAGAAACCTCTGTTGCACCGGAGGACAATTTATTGACATTTGACAGGAACGTTGAACAGTCACTGACATCAATAATTCCAAAATTTATCAAATCTCTGGGGAAATTTACCTTTTCAAAGTTTCTGAAGTAAGGTGTGAAAAGATTATCGTTAAATAAAGTACCTGTTTTGATATTGAAATCCCAGGTGATAATATTACAGAATTCAACAGCAGCAAGATAATTGCGTTGATTTTCAATTAATGCTTTGGCGATACTGTCTTTTTTGTCCTTACAGCTAAACGTATTGGTAAGAAAGCAAATAAAAACAGAAGCATTATTCTTAGAGTCAAAATAAACACACTGACCCTCAAGAATACTGCCTCCTTCGTCTTTGGTGCGTACGTGGACGCATATGGTTGCTTCTTCGGTATTGTTCTTGGCGTTATTTAAAGATTTGGCTAGATATGAATAGTCATATACAGATATAAAGTGGTATTCCTCATCGGCAAGCATAGCAATGAATTCTTCGTAAGAATAGCCGAATAAACCCGGAATCTCCTTAGAAAAATGAACAATAGAAACTTCATAATCCGACATACTGAATAATACGTACGGATGAGAAGCCGCATCTGCAATTTTAATTGCCTTGTTCAATATAGAATTCATTGATTCTCCCAATTACCCTTTATTGGTCCATCCGTTTAAGTTGCTGTCCTTAATGGCAGTAAACATTCGTTGCTTAACACCGGGGTTTTCTCGGTTTAAATCCTTTAACAGGTCTTTTACATACTCACGCTTCGTATGCTTATCGACGGGGCAGGGACTTTTGACTACAGGAATGTTATTTTTGTTAACAAAGCCTATTACATCGGCTTCATTCATGTAAATCAAAGGACGTATAACATGTAAATCCGTTCTGTCCAGATAAGTGACGGGAGCAAATGTATGAAAGCGTCCTTCATATATAAGCGACATCATCATAGTGTCCACAACATCGTCTTTATGGTGGGCATAAGCTATTTTATTGACTCCTTTAGCCTTCATTGCATCATTTAAGGCACCTTTACGCATCTTGGCACACAGAGAGCACGGACTCTTTTCTTTACGTTCTTCAAAAACTATTTGAGCTATGTCTGTTTTAACAATGACATATTCAACATCGAGATCTTTGCAAAACTCTGTAATCTTATCCAAATTAAGATTATTGAAGCCCAAATCAATTGTTATTGCTACAAGTTCATATTTTTTCGGATAAAACCTTCTCATATGAGCAAGAGCAGTCAGAAGAGTAAGAGAATCCTTGCCGCCGGATATTCCCACCGCAATTTTGTCTCCGTCTTCAATCATATTATAATCGTCACATGCTCGTCGCACGAGACTGAGTACTTGCTGAAGTTGCATATTACCTCACTTAGCTTATCTTTAGATATATTTTATTTTATCATAATATCTATATTTGTTTAATATATGATATAATTAGTTTATTAAATTTTAAAGGAAGAATTGTCATGAAATTCAAACCGCAAAAGAAATATTTTCATATAGGATTAACCATATTTCTTACCGCAATCGCAATTATGATTGCCTATTTTTTGTTTTTCAGAATCGGGCAGATAAAAGCAGGACTTAACAGAATAAATTCTATCCTTGCGCCGGTATTCTACGGCCTGGTTATAGCCTATTTGATGACACCTCTTTTAAATATAATTGAGCGTAAGTTCGTAAGACCTCTTTTTGACAAAGAAAACTGGGGTCGTGAGAATCCCAAGCGTAACGATCATATAAGAACACTTTCTGTTATTCTGACGCTGTTAATCGTCGTAATGATATTATATCTGTTTTTCTCATCAGTAATACCGCAGATATATACCAGTATTCAAAGTATTATTTCACAATATTCAGTCTATACACGCAATTTAACCGACTGGATTAATTCAACAATGAAGAAGAATCCCGAAATCGCCAAATACTTATCATCATTGGTTAACGATTTTTCTTCGGAAGCTGACGATTTTCTTAATGATATTGCACTTCCCGCAATTAAGAATTTATTGCTTCCCAACATGAACGACATTTTATCGACTGTTTCATCAGGCGTTATTAAAGTCTTAATGTTTGTATGGAATATAGTAATCGGCCTTGTTATTTCCGTATATGTACTTGCAGGCAAGGAACGGTTCGCTCAGGGCAGCGTCAGATTATGCTATGCATTTCTTGAAAGAGATTCCGCCAACAGATTTGTCGACAACGTAAGATTCACTCACAGAACCTTTATCGGCTTCCTTGGCGGTAAGGTTATTGATTCCGCAATAGTCGGTGTATTATGTTATTTTTCGTGTCTGATACTTAAGATGCCTTACGCATTATTGGTAAGTGTAATTGTAGGTGTAACCAATATAATTCCTTTCTTTGGTCCTTACATCGGAGCAATTCCTTCGACACTTATCATATTGCTCGTCGATCCCGGCAAAGCATTGACATTCATAATATTTATTATCATTTTGCAACAGATTGACGGTAACTTTATCGGCCCCAAGATTCTGGCTCAGTCTACCGGTATCACCAGTTTCTGGATAATCTTTGCGATTACGCTATTTGGAGGATTGTTTAAGATAATGGGTATGATTATCGGTGTTCCGGTAACGGCCGTAATTATATCGTTCATAGAAAGAATAACTAAGTCCAAACTTAAAAAGAAAGAATTGCCGGAAGCTCCCGAAGAGTATTTAAATGTCGGTAAGATTACCGAAGAAGGCGATATTCAAAGATTTGTATACAAGAAGCCTGAGCGAAAGAAAATGGATCAAAACAGCCTTGTTTTTCGTTTCTTTAAGGCCATATGGAATCTGTTAAAGAGACTGGGCGGCATAATTGCAGCATTTTTCACCGGCTTCTCCTCTAAGATGGATATTAAGAAAAAATCTGCACCTAAGAAGGATGACATCGCTTCAGAAAGCACCGCTGAAAAGACCGAAGAAAAAGAAGAGTAGTAAGAAAGGAGAGAAGCGATATTGCCTCTCTCCTTTTAATTATTCACTGTATGGATCAACCTTGGCTGCTTGACGCCTATGAGCGTCCTCAGAGGCTGCGTAGTGCTTGGCTGTGGTATTTATATCTGAATGCCCCAGAACGTCCGCTACGAGCCTTATATCGCCTGTTTTGTTGTATAAAGCGGTACCATATGTGGAACGCATCTTGTGAGGTGATATTTTCTTGTTGGAAACTGCAACTTTGGCATATTTGTCGACCATTTCCTGGATGGATCTGACAGCCATGCGTTTCTTTCTGAGCGACATAAACAGAGCTTTTTCGCTATCTGATTCAATCATATGAGGGCGTTCGATCTCAATATAATCGGTCAAAGCTTCTTTGGTAACGTTATCAAAGTACAAAATATGCTCTTTGCGGCCTTTTCTGACCACGCACATGGAATTTTCATTGAAATTGAGGTCTGAAATATCAAGTGAAACGCACTCGGACACTCGAATACCCGTTCGCAAGAGAAGAGTAAGGATGGCAAAATCACGATATTTGGTGTTTTGAAGCATTTTTTGCTGCCTAAGTGACCCTACAGCGCTGTTTTTGATGATTGTTAAAAAAGTGTCAACCTCTGAGGGAGTAAGCCTGATAATAATATGGTCGTCATCCTTACGTGATTGTTTATTGGCACCGACAGTCGGATCATTGGTCATGAAATCGTGCTCACATTGATATTTATAAAAAGACCTTAATGCAGACATTTTACGGGCAATTCCGTTAACATTATTCTGAAGGTCCTTGGTACCTATAACCGTGACGTCTTTGGCACTTAAATATTTCTGATATTCATTTATGTCCTGGAAGGCCAGATTGTTTAAAATATCAAGGGGAATATCCTTAACATCGTAAGTCTTGGCCGGCGGACAGAATTCTTTGAGATATTCAAGAAAAACATATAAATCATATGCATATGAAATCGCTGTGTTGGGATTACGCATTGCACGTGAATCAAGAAACTCATAAGTATAAACCGGAAGATTCTTTTTAAGTTCCTCAAGTTTAATTCGATAATTTCGATCTTTTTGCTTGTTAAATTCAGAATCTCTGCCCATAAGCCTAAAAACCTCCAAATCGTGGAAATCCCATAATATGCTTAAATATATGCACTGTTTAGCGTTAAATTGAGATTTAACGCTATATTACATATATCTATACTACCACTATTTCGTACAAAAATCAACTAAAATCGCGTAAATCAGCGGTTAATCAGACAATCTCACCCATATTGTAATATTGACTTTAGCCGGTATAAATCGTAATATTTTTTTGTTAGTTTAGGTTTGGAGGCGTTATATTTTGAGTTTTAAGATTTTTTCTGATACATCCTGTAATATACCGATGTCACGTTTATCGGATGCCGGTGTGGATTTGATTCCCTTTTCTTTTTATGACAAAGAAAACATTAATGATGTTAAAAACTGCATCGATATAGATTCTTTTGACGGTGTTTCCTTCTATGATTCAATCAAACAGGGAAAAGTTTTCAACACTTCACAGATTACACCACAGATTTACTATGATTATATGGAGCCTGTAGCACGCGAAGGCATAGACATATTATATGTAGGTATGTCTTCAGGCATCAGCGGCTCTTACAACTCTTCTCTCGCAGCAATGAAAATGCTCGAAGAAGAGTACCCCAATGTAAAATACTATTTCCACGATACAAAAGCAGCTTCACTTGGTGAAGGAATTGCGGTTTTTAAGGCAATTGAGCTTCGTGAAAAGGGCTATTCTATCGAGGAAACATATAATTACCTTGAAAACATGGCTAAGAACATTTACCAGGTGTTTACCGTAGACGATTTGAAGTCATTAAGTCGTACCGGCCGTCTTTCAAATGCTGTGGCTATTATCGGTAATTTGCTTAATATTAAGCCTTTGCTTAAAGGTAATGAAAACGGTCAGATTGTTTCTTTTGACAAGGTTCGCGGCAGTAAAAAAGCAATGTATGCCCTTGCAGCCAAGTACAACGAGCTTGTGGTGAATCCGGAGAATCAAATTGTGGGAATTGCACATGCAAATAACCCCGAGGATACACAATTGCTAATCGACCTTCTTAATAAGGACAATCCACCCAAAGAAATTCTCAGCGTATGCTACGAACCTGTTACGGGCTCACATGTAGGTCCGGGAACTGTAGCACTCTTCTTCTTAGGCGACGATAACGTAAGATTTAACTAAACCAATAATTATGTATTTAAAAAGGGAAAGGCAATCAAGCCTCTCCCTTTCTTTTTGTCTAAATTTATTTAAGTGTCTCCGTCCAATAGCTCTGATTGTATAAATCAGTGAACTTATATGCGATTAAGCCTTCTTTGCCGGTATGAACGTCGCTGATAACCATATTGTCGGTAACAGTCATCTGTTCGCCGAGTAAGTACTGATCATCAAAGGACATGTCGTACTTATAGTAGTTGCAGACAAAATCAAGCGTATCTCCTACGTTCAATTCAGTTAAACCTCTTGCAATTGTCTCGGTAACGTTTTCCTCATAATCGGGCAATGCGCCGGCAATGTAACCATATTCGTTATCGTTGTCAAAGATGATTATAAGCTTAACTTTCTCACCGTTTAAGAATGCCGGTACATAACCTGTAATCGTATAGTTGGTGCCATCATCAACTGTGTCGAGATGATAATATGCAACTACCTGATTGTTGATAGCAAGCCAGGTATCCGAAGTGTCGGCGATAAGGTTACCTTCATTACCGAAATCATATACATTATCGAGGCCAAGATCAATGTAGCCTGTTCCATCATCGATAAACATACATTTATCAACGCTGTGAACCATCTTCCACTGCTCTTCGTCCATGAAAATTGAAGGCTGACCGAGTGAATCATTCTTCCATACAAGGTTAGAAGTATCGAAGTAATGCTCGGATATGTACTTGGCACAATCTTCATCACTTAATGATCTGCCTGTAAGCAAGCTTGCAAGGCCAAGAATCGAAGAGCCTGATGACGACGATCCTGTGTCGGTAAAAGAACTTACCAATGAAAGAATCGAGTCGAGTCCTACGCCGCCTGAGCTTGATGATGACTGACCGCTGAAACCGCCGAGTAATGACTCAAGAGGGTTAGTCGACATGCCGCCTGTAGCAGCCTGACCTGAAAGCTCTAAGCCTGCAAATTCACGGATACAATCAGAATACTCACTGTCGATACCGATTGCATCATAAGTCTGAATTGCGGAATTAACTTTAGACGTCTTTCTGTAAGGGAAGTAAATTGATATTCCGTAAGAATCCGTCATATTATCGGAGGTTCTGTTGTACTTAACGCAGTTAAGAATAGTCTTGGCAAGTTTGTCGCCTTCTTTGGAATTTAAGTTTCTGGCGAAGCTGTATAAGTCAATCTGGTCAATCTTATTGGAAACCGCAAACTCTCGCGAATTGCTACGTGCGTTGGATACAACGGAATAATCTCCGTCTTTAATCAAGTTAGTAGTACCCTTGGAGAAGTCTTTCAAATCCTTGTTGATTGTAGCTGAAAGTTCTGCAAGGTCAACAATTGAAAGTGTAGCCTTCTGGCCGGGACATACACGCTCACAAGTGTCGGTAAAGTCATCGATGATGTTCTTGCCGATTTCAATTGTAGGCATTGATGTGTTCTTGGAAAGAGCCGTAAGCCAGTCTGTGTAATACCAGCCTACACCGGGTTCGGTTTCCTCAGAAGCCACGATATAGTCGGCATAATCAGCCATCAGGATATCATTCTCAAGCGTTGCCATAAGACATGTATCAAAGCCTACAAAATCAAACTTTGCACCTGCATTCTTAAATGCTGTATTGATTCCTGCAAGGTTCATGGAACCGGAACCCTGATTCTTTTCATCATAACCGTAACCGGAAATAGATCCTCCGCCGTGATCCCAGAAAATAAACATGTTTCTGTTAGCGGGATAGTTCTTGGTACAGTATTTAATAAAGTCTGTAACGTTAGAAGGATCGGTCATAGCCTTGGTACCGTAATCCTTCTCAAGACAATACAGTCCACCGTCTTTAACCTGATAAATCTGATTGACACGGTTACTGATGATGTTGTTCTTCCACTGCTTACATCCGCCTGTAAGAACAATAATATTAACATTATCGGAAAGTTTGGCCTTGGTCATCTCGGTTAAATCCTGAGTAGCCATTCCGCTTCTGGATTCAAGGTCTGTACCGCACACGTACACCATAATAGTAACGGTATCCTTGCCGTTTCCGAGAATGTTGGTATATCTGTCTCTCACATTGCCGTTAACATTTCTGTCAAGCTTACCGGTATTGGGAGTAAATGACCATCCCGAAGAGCTGCTTGATGAAGTGCTGCCTGAGGTCATTCCAAAGGAACTGATTAAATCCATCGGGTTAAAAGAATATCCCGATGATGAAGATGATGTCTGAGTCTGTGTCTGTGTTGCAGGCTGCTGATATGAATAATCATCAGTATAATCTTCTGTTCCTGAGCCTAAGCCCAAAAGCGAACTCAAGAATCCACTCTTACCGCCAAAGAACAAAAGCGCAAGCACGATAAGAATAAGCGAAGCCTTTCCGCCTGCTCTTGTAAGCGTAGAACCGCCCGAAGGTCTTCCTCCACTGCCCAAAGGACTTCCCGAAGGTCTGGGGCCACCCGAAGGTGCAGACGAACCGCTTGTAGGAGCTCCTGCATTAAGGCCCTCTCCTCGCCTATATAATCCGTTACCGTTACCGGTAACATTTTTCTTACGAGATCTAGGTTTATTCTCCATTTTTACCCACCTCTTTTTGAATTAAATTACAATGCTAATTTTATATTAAGAATATGAGTTTTTCAAGAGATTGAGCCATTCTCACAAAAAGAAAAGGCCTGTCGGAACCAAACCGACAGGCCTCTTATATCATCGTTTAAGCATTATGATACTTTTCGTAATCCTCAACGTATTGCGTGATGAATTTAACGGTACCTTCTACGCCTAACTTGGCTGAATTAATGCACAAATCGTAGCTTTCGGCACGTCCCCACTTCTTTGAGGAATAATAATTGTAGTAAGATTGTCTTTGTTTGTCTTTCTTTTGATACAAATCTCTTGCATCTTCATCAGACTTTACGGTATCATCAAGCTTCTTAATGTACTTACATTTAAACGCATCATCCGCATAAATGAACAGGTTCAAAACATTGTCAAAGTCAGCCAATGCGTAGTCAGCGCATCTTCCCACAATTACACAAGGACCCTCATTGGCAAATGACTTAATCGCATCAAACTGAGCCAAAAACACCTTGTGGCTTATAGGCATATCAACAAATGACGACGAATTATAACCGAATGAATATGTATCCATAACAAGGTTATAAAGAAATGAATTGGTGGGTCTTTCATCGTGATTTTTAATCATTTCTTCGCAGAAACCACTGTCCTTGGCTGCCCTTGTAAGTATAGACTTATCGTAAAAAGGAATTCCAAAATATTTGGCAACTTTCTCTCCGATTTCGTGACCGGCAGATCCATATTGTCTTCCGATAGTTATAACTGTTTGCATAACTTATCAACCTCCTTTTTATGAAAAAGAAATATTCTGACAATCTACTACTTTTGTCTTATTCTATCACAAAATTTCAAAAATATCAAGAAGAGGTTAACATAATATTATTATGTCAACCTCAGCAAAATCTTATCTGTTTTCTCTTAAAAATTTTAGTGCTTTTTGGAAATCTTCCGGCAATTCGGAATCAAAATCAATGTATTTATTAAGAGTCGGACTCACAAAACCTATGGTCTTGGCATGTAGCATCTGACCTGTAAGCTTTATAGGTTCTTTTTGCGGATTGTAGACGGGATCGCCCATTAAAGGATGCCCCAGACTTGTCATATGAATTCTTATCTGATGAGTCCTGCCTGTCTCAAGCTTAAGCTCAATATACGTGTATCCGTTAAAGCGTTCCAAAACTTTGTAGTGCGTAACTGCACGCTTTCCGCCGGGAACTATGGCCATCTTCTTCCTGTCTACGGAGCTTCTGGCAATTGGAGCATCTATAGTCCCTATATCGTCTTTGACATTACCGTGAACAATAGCATGGTAAATTCTGTTCGCTGAATGTTCTTTCAGCTGTTCTGCAATCTTAGCGTGCGCAAAATCACTTTTACATATTATCAGCAGTCCCGAAGTATCCTTGTCGATTCTATGGACTATTCCGGGCCTTAGCACCCCGTTTATGCCGCTCAAACGCCCCTGTAGGCGATATAACAGTGCATTTACGAGTGTTCCGCTATAATGACCTGCACTGGGGTGTACGACCATTCCACGCGGTTTATTAACTATGGCTACATCATCATCTTCGTAGACGATATCAATCGGTATATCTTCAGGCTCTATATCAGGCACAACCGAGTCAGGCACCTGCAAAAAAATGTCATCATCGGCCTTTAATTTATAGCCTGCTTTGGACGGTTTGTCGTTAACCTTTAACAGGCCGTCACTGATTTGCTTTTGAATATAAGATCTCGAAAGATCCGGCAGCACATCTGACAAGTATTTGTCCACTCGGATGCCTTCATCTTCATCTGAAATAATAAAATTGAATTCTCTCATATCGGTCTCCCCTATTCACAGAGGGTTAATCAATATCACGAAGTCTTTTCTCCATAAATCGAAGAAAGTTTAAGTCGTCTTCTTTGTAATAAAATAGTAGCAAAAGAACAAGCACAGCCGTCGCTACAGTAATAAATATATCTGCTATGTTGAATATGGGGAATTTGATAAAACTGAAATATATGAAATCCACCACATAATCATATAATATTCTGTCGCAAAGATTACCTACGGCTCCGGCAAGAATAAGGCTTAAAAGGACATGGCATGAAATGTATTTCTTCTTACCCGGGCTCTTAACAAGGACATACAAACAAGCGAGTATTACGATAATGCCCACAAGTATTATGAAGGATTTCTGACCTTTTAAAAGTCCGAAAGCGGCGCCTTTATTCTCGAGGTATTGAAACTCAAGAATTCCGGATACTATAGGCACAGCCGGTCTGTCTTTTAAACTCTTTATTGCATAGAGCTTTGCAAGACGATCAAGCAATACGGCTACTGCAAAAATCACAGCATCAATTATATACAGTTTGCTCTTTTTAATCTTTTTGGTGGACATATTTAGTCCTCTTCGGTGAAATTAAGCTCGTCGAGAGCTGCAAATATCATATCTTTGGATATGTCTTTAACTATTTCGGCCTTACCGATTTTTTTAAGCAGTACTAGATTTACGGTACCGCCCGTATTCTTCTTGTCCTTTATAAGACGATTGTAAATATCCTCATAATCTGCCTTGTCGATTTGAATTGAGATAGGCAGATTGAAAGGAACGAACATATCTCTTACTTCATAATAATCTTCCATCGAAATCTTGTTAAGCTTCCATGAAATAAACGCAGCAGCCACACAACCTAACGCAACAGCCTCACCATGAACATATTCGCCTGCAAAATAGCTTTCAAGGGCATGGCCGATAGAATGTCCGAGATTAAGAAGCGCTCTGTCTCCGTTTTCAAAAGGATCCTTCTCGACAATTGTCTTCTTGATATTGATTGAAGTCTCAAGCATTTGAGCAAGAGTATCCTTGTCCTTGTCGCAGATTTCATACATGTTGTCCACAAGCCACATGTAGAACTTGGAATCAGCCAAAAGGCCATGCTTCATAATCTCTGCAAAGCCGGCATAGAATTCTCTTTCCGGAAGTGTATCGAGTGTGTTTAAAGGCATATAAATCAAAGAAGGCATTTTAAAAGAACCGATTATATTCTTAATACCCTCAAAATCCACTCCGTTCTTACCGCCTATGGAAGCATCTGTCATGGCAAGAAGCGTTGTGGCTATAAACGCATGAGCAATTCCTCTGTGATATAAACTTGCGGCAAATCCGGTAATGTCTGATACTACGCCGCCGCCAAGTCCCAGTAATACATCCTTTCTGGTAAAGCCGGATTCTTTAAGGAACTTTTCAATCTCAAGAACTACATTAATATCCTTGGAAGCTTCACCGGGCTTAATGACAAAAGAAACCACTTCAAATGATTCCTTAAGTACCGGCTCAACAGATTCTTTGTACAAAGAATAAACCGACTCATCCGAAACAATACACACTTTCTTAGCATCCGGAAATAGTGGAACAAATCTTTCTTTAAACTCAGAAAAATCAGGCTCAATAAAAATAGAGTAGCTATCTGTTCTCTTAGATATAACAGGAATTTCCATGTAAAAAACCTCACTTAATACAAAATAAAAGTCCTGCCATAAATTACTCTATGACAGGACTGTAAATTCAAAACTTATAAAGCATCGAACGCCCCGGTTAATGAATCCTGAAACTCTCCGGAAACATCTACGCTTGCGGGAGTAGCAATAAAGATGTAATTGGAAATCTTCTGAAGATTACCACCTACCGCAATACAAGCACCGGTAACGATATCAAGAATACGCTGAGAAATAGCAAGATCAACGCCTTCAAAGTTCATAACAACGGTCTTGTCCTCAAGGAATGTATCAACAATTTCTCTGGACTCATCAAATCCTGTAGGCTTAAATACACAAACTGAAGAATCAACCATAGACAATTTCCTCCTGGGCTGAGGTGCAGGTTTCTTTTCAAAAGGCTTGCTTATCTTACTTTCGGAAGGTTCGGGCTTCGCAGGCTCTGCGTAGTCGTCATCTTCTTCATAATCATATTCATCATCAATATCTTCCCCTGTTTTGAACATGGAAGAAAGTTTATCCATTACGCTCATACTATACTCTCCTTATAAATTAGTATTCCGTTCCCCGAATATTGCGGTACCGACCCTTACCATAGTGGCACCTTCTTCAACTGCAACTTTATAGTCGCAAGTCATTCCCATGGAAAAGATTTCCATAGAAACATTATCGATGTTTTGACTATCTATGTCAATGCCTAATTGTTTCAAAGCAACAAAATGTTGACGATTCTCTTCGTCGTTTTCTACATATGGTGCTATGGTCATTAGTCCCTTAACTCGTACATTTTGTAGTTTAGATATCTCCCGGGCCAAAGAAACAGCTTCATCTTTGGTACATCCGAATTTGGTCTCTTCACCTGCGATGTTGACTTCAATCAAAACATCCGTAACAACTCCGGCCTTCAAAGACTCCTTTTGAATGGTCTTGGCAAGTTCAAGATTATCTACGCTGTGAATCAATACCGTCTTACCGATAAGGTATTTAACCTTGTTCTTTTGCAAATGACCTATCATATGAAATCTGGTGTCAGCCGGCATCAAATCGTACTTTTCAACAAGCTCCTGTACTCTGTTCTCGCCGAAATCTCTTACGCCTGCCTCATACGCAGCTTTTAAATCTTCAATAGGCTTAAACTTGCTGACCGCTATCAAGGTAACTTCCTTACGGTCTCTGCCTGCCTTATCGCAGGAATCGTTTATACCGTTTCTGATTGTCTCTAAATTATCTTTAATCGTAGCCATTAATATACAAAATCCTTATCCGATACAATCGATGCATCAAGTGCTATATAGTCATACGCTCTCAAGCCGTAGCTGATGTTGGGCTCGATTATCGTATATTCGTCATTGGAGTATAAAATCTCTATACGGTTAAAATCCGCATAGCCTTTGTTAATGTTATAAACGCCGGTAAGAGTTCCCTGCTTACCTACAATAAACATATTTGACTCATCACCGTCCACGGGTGCATTGGGCTTAATCAGTATGTTACCGGTGGAAAGTGAGTTGGTATCTACGTAGTATACGTCATCGTCTTCTTTGTAGACGGAAATTTCAACGTTCTTAACAACCTCTCCGTTCTCGCTCTGCTCTTTTCTGAGTACCGAAAGATTGGAGGAGTTGCCGCCTTTTGTGACGTATTCTTTGTCTATTAAAAAGAAAGGCTTCTCGGCAATTGAGGAATTGGGAATCTTAAGTCCGTTGTCTTCCTCGACCATAAGCTCGATATCTACAAATCTGTCCTTGCAAAAAGCAACCATCGAGTTGGTAAAAGAAAGCTCTATTATAGAATATTCATCCGTATCCTGCACAACCGTTACCTTGCCCCAGGATGTGGTAAGAGTCTTTAAGAACTTAACCTCTACATAATCCATATCCTTAACACGCTTAGCTTCTTCCGGTGTGGCGAGGATAACTAAAGACCAGTTTTCGTTGTTAACATATTTATAGACAAAAGAACCTGCTTCCACCAAATCATCGTTAAGAATATCGGTTCTTACGTATTTGTCCTTTTTAAAGCTGTCGGGTGTCAAATCTGAGGCCTTAAGGCTCTCGAATCCGTCATGATAGAAAAGGGTAATTCCTGCGGCCTTGGCACGGCAGAAATTAATCATATCATTGGAATGATCGGCGGTAATCTTCGTAACGTCCTCAATAATACGGCGATTCTCTATCTGAGACAGGTTATTCTCTGTCTTGTTGCTGAAAGCCTTGGCATCGGCAAAGGTCTTTTCATCAAAGGTCTTCGAAAAGAGCATAATGTCTTGCTTTAACGACTTAAGCTCAGCCTTGGATAAAGAATTGTCTTCGACGGGGGACTTGCCTATTAAATCCGAAATCTTTCCGGTTTCATCGATACAATAAACAAGATTGGAATACGCAGATCTTTCACCTTCTCTGATGAAATAATTGACATATCCCGAATAATCGCTCATGACCTCATGCTCATCACGAAGAGCTATTGCACTGTATTGTCTGTTTTCGGAAAGAGTACCGATTTTGACCTGATAACCGGTAATCGATTCGTTCTTGGAAGATATAAAAAGACATACAATTACATACAAAAGAATAACTGCGAATATGGCTATTCCCAGATCTTTGGTCTTAACGTTATGATATTGTACAATGTTCTTTTTATTAGCCATACACTCAAAAATTCCCACAAATGATAAAAATGCCCCGGCTGACCTGCCGGGGCGCCTGATTCTAAATTAAAGAGAAATAAGTACTTTTTCCTTGGCATAGGCTGAAAGGTCTGCCTCTGTAACCGATGCGGATACAACAAAATCAACACCAAACTTCTCGCCGACTTTCTCAAGCTTCTTAATGCATGCATCAAGATCGCTCACATTAGCCTTAGAGATAGGGAAGAAACTGTCAAAGTACATCTGCTCAAGATCATGGTCCTGAGAAATAATACCACATACGAAGCCCAAAAATTCACTGAAATTTTCAATAAAATAATCGGATACATCAATCAATCTGACTTTGTTATTAAGCTCATACATGTGCTTAGTGCTCTTGTCCAGATAAACGATGTTACCCGATACGGTTTTAATCTCACTATTAACTTTGTCAAGAAGGTGTTTGGTCTTGCCCTTTCCCTTTTCGCCTACAATTAATTGTACCATTGGAAACCCTCCGTCTTTCTTTTTGTCCCTAAGGACTTATATTCATTATAGATTATGGAGCCTTAAAATACAACACTTAATTCGTGATTTGTATTAACAAATCGGTCATTTGTTTATACAAAAGATCTTTGTTATCCGCGCCCAAAATAATGGCTACATAAGGGTTGCCGAACTTATCCTGAGCCAGCAAAAGAAGGCAGCTTCCGGCCTCTGTCGTAGTACCGGTCTTGGCTCCCATAACCGTAATGGAATCAGGCATCTCTACGTCTCCCCTAAAATACCAGTTGGTAGAACGTACAGTTGCGGATACGTCCTTGTCATTACGGTCTTTATATGTAGTCTGATATTCTTTCTTTTGAATTATGTCGCGAAGTCGCTGGTCCTTTATTGCTTCCGAAAAAATAAGGTACAGATCATAAGCTGTAGTAAGGTGAGTCTCGCTGCCGAGTCCGCATGCATCCGTAAAGGTCGTGGAAGTGGCGCCGAGAGCCTGAGCTTCCTTGGTCATTAATTTGGCAAACTCTTCTTCCGTACCGCTGATATGACAGCCTATAGCTATGGCAATATCGTTGGAAGAAGGAATAAGACAGAGATTCAATGCCTGATCCATGGTCATCTTATCACCGAGATTAACACCGAGTCTCGTTGCGGTAGGGTCGCTGATATTTACGGCTTCGGTTCCGATTACAACAGTCTCGTCCATGCTGCAATATTTAAGCGCAAGGTAAGCAGTCATAATCTTGGTAAGACTTGCCGGAGCACGTAATTCAAAAGCATTCTGGGCAAATAACACCTTATTGTTATTCACGTCCACAAGCATACCGGCAGCGGCATTCTCTAAGACAAATTTGTCAATATAGTCATCTTTAAACGTTGCAACATCACAAGAAAAGCCGGTGATAACACCATCCGACTTTGAAAATGTAACCCCTGTTTCCGTATCATCCATTGGGAAATCAGAAAATGGCATCTTAATCTCAGCCTTGGAACAGGCAGAAAGACAAGACACCATTAAGATTATTATTAAGATATGGCAAAGTTTATTTGTACATTTCACGCCACTCAAGATCTCCCCGATCAAGTGATTTAATTAAAAGTTCCGCACTTGCAAGATTGGTGGCAAGCGGAATATTGTGCATATCGCAAAGTCTCATAAGATTACTTACATCAGGCTCGTGAGTCTTCTGAGTAAGAGGATCTCTTAAGAAAATAACCAAGTCTATCTGATTGTGTTCAATCTGTGCACCTATCTGCTGTTCTCCTCCGAGGTGACCCGCAAGATACTTATGTACCGTCAGATTGGTAACTTCCTCTATAAGTCTGCCGGTTGTACCTGTAGCGTACAAATCGTTTCGGCTTAAAATGCCTCTGTAAGCTATGCAGAAGTTCTGCATAAGTTTTTTCTTGGCATCGTGTGCTATTAAAGCAATGTTCATTCTTCCCTCCACTTAATCTATTCCCCTTTGAAAGATAAAAAAGACACTTCTCGCTTGTCCCTCGGAGGCTTACTGTGAAGCCTTACGCTTAAGACAAATCCCATGCCTATATACATACTCACAAGAGCCGTCAATCCGTAACTGACAAACGGCAATGTAAGACCGGTATTGGGCAGGATAAATGTAGTAACACCTATATTAAAAAATGTCTGTATTCCGATAAGAGTACCCATTCCGACGCATATCGCACGTCCTGCGATATCATGAACACGTCTTGCAATGAGAAAGCATTCAATTACAATAAGGAAAAGCAATATTATAACAGCCAATGTTCCGAGGAATCCAAGCTCTTCTCCGATAACCGAGAAGATAAAGTCCGTCTCGGGTTCGATAATATATCGACCGTTCTTAAGAGACGTAATCTCGTTATTGTTAAGGCCCTTGCCAAGAAGTCCGCCAGAACCTATGGCAATAACGGAATTGGCCTGCTGATAAGCGTTGTCGGCATATTTTTCAGGGTAAAAGAAAGAAAGAATTCTCTTACGCTGATAATCCTCAAGAAGCGTTTGATCTTCCTTCAAAATCATACTCAAGAATACAATCGATGAAGGAATGGCCACCGTTATCGCCCCAATTATAAGCTTCCAACTAATACCCGATACAAATAAAATGGATAAAACAAGCGTAGCCACAACTATCGTTGTGGACATATCGGGCTGCTTATAAATGAGTGCCATGGGGATTCCGCACAACACAAAATAGCTTGCCAGGAACATCAAAGTATTAATCTTTTCCCTATATTTCATAATAAACTGTGCGAAAAAAATAATCAACATTATTTTCGCCGTTTCGGATGGCTGAAAGGTAATTCCGAAGATATTAAACCATCTTGTCGCATTGTGCGAAGCATGTCCCGCAACCAGAACCGCAAGCAATAACCCGCAACAAATAAAATACCACAGCCAATGAAACTTAAGTATAACATTGTAATCAAAAAGTGAAACCACAATCATCAAAAAGAAACCGAGAATCGAGCCGAGAAGTTCCTTCTTAACATACAAAGGGTTGGCACTTCCTACGGCAAGATTACCGATGACGTTTATCGCAATTATAAAAGCGACCAATTTGAAGTCGTAATCCGTAATTTTTAATCTTTTAAACATTTACAATTCCTATTTCAAATTCTGCAAAGCTTCCAATGTGATATTCTCTGCAACAATATCATTACCCGAAACATATAATAACTTTGGAGACATTTTGGGGCGAACCACCCATCTTGCTTTTTCCTTGGAATAGTATCTGTGTCCGCCTATCATAACTTTCTCGGCGCTGAGATTCATAGCCGCAACAAAATACTTGTATATGTCTGTAGTTGCCTCGCTGACAGCCGTTCCGTAAAGACCGCCCAGGACAATTATATTACCCTTGGCATATACCTTGGCACCGGGCTCTACATCTCCAACTATTACCACACTGCAATCAGACTCTATCTTATCGTCTTTTCTGACATTGCCATAATAGAATCTTGCATATAAAGCATCATCCTCTCTGTGCGGAATCGGTCTGTCCACAGCCTTCTTAAAGTTCGTATCAGACTCTTCATCCTTGCCGATTATATAAAGAACAGTCACGTCTGCAGCTTCTTCTATCGCTGCAGTAAGAGCTCTTTCCTCACCGGGCGCAAGCTTGCGTCCTTCATAGGAAACAGCTATCTGTCCGCCCTTAAAGAAGTCTCTTGATTCGCGAAATTTCCTGATAATTTCATCAAGTATCTCCGTAAAAGGACATTCTGCGTCAAGATTGACCGTAAGTCCGTTCTTATAACTTTTGATATAAACCTTTGAATTCATATATACTCCTAATCCCCGTGCGCACCCGAAACTTCGATATCGGTTGCGGTACCTGTAATTGTGTCGTTCTTGTCTCCGACATTAAAGATATATTTATAAGCATCCTTGGCCACATGGGAAGGATAGCTCGATGTATAACCGTTGGCAATTCTTATTGCTATAGAATACTGAGGGTCATTATACGGCGCATAAGAAATAAATAACGCATGGTCGGGATGCGATGTCGACTGCTGAGCCGTACCGGTCTTACCCGCTGCTTCAAAAGGAAGTTCTTTAAAGTAAGCCGTGTCTGCCACCACTCTTCTCATACCTTCCTGAATAGCATCCCAGTAAGAGTCCTTCATATCGATTTTGTTCTTTACTTCTGCTTTACATTCCACCAAAACATTGGCATCACTGTCTGTAATCTTATCAAGAAGCGTAAGGTTGTATACTGTTCCTCTGTTGGCTAAGGCTGTCACGTATCTTGCCAGGCCTACGGTCGTAAATGAGTTAGTACCCTGACCGATGGCAGACGGAACCGAAAACTTTGTGGTGGGATTGGGTGAATATTCTTCTATTTCCACGCCCGACTTATCGCAAAGACCGAACCAATCCGCATATTTGTTAAGCTTATTGACACCCAGTTCCGAGTTATATATACCGTTCTCGTCAAGGCTCAATCTGTAACCTACGTTGTAAAAGAAAGAGTTACAGGATTTGTTAATAGCGCCTGTAACATTCAGCGCTCCGTGAGACCCCGGCCATACCCAGCATTTATGAGTATCTGTTGCAACAGTAAAAGAACCTGTACATGTTATAAGTGTATTCAAACTGATAACACCTTCCACAAGTCCCGCTGTAGACGAAACCATCTTATATGTGGAACCTGGAGCTGTTCTCTGCTGAGTCGCATAGTTAAATAAAGGCATCGACAAATCGTTGGTAATCTTGGCAAGATATGCCTGGTCGGCTCCGTTGGCAATATAGTTATTGTCATAGCTTGGATACGATACCAAAGCCTTAACCTTGCCCGTATTGACATCGGTAATTACCATAGATGCCGCGTAAGGCTCCAGCGCAAGCTGAGCAGGTGTAATCTCAAGATTCTCAATTCTTCGAATCATGAAATCATAAGCGGATATCTTACCGGCATCCCAGGATGCTCGTTCTTCGTCCGAAAGGACTACGACATTCTGATCAAGCAGGCACTGACAGATTACACGAGGTTTAACATTGTCATTCTTGACAATATACTTAAACATCTGCTTTTCAAACAATATATCCGTCTGCAGTACGTCTGTTACGATACGCACCATCGCATCAAAAATCTCACCCGATTCCGAATAGTCCGTATCCAGTTCAAGTGCATCTATATCAATCCAGCTTTGAGAAATTGCGTAGTTAAGATAGTCATAAAGACTTATAGTCTCGTCTTTGTACCATGCTTTATAAGTGGCATCTTCCTTGTCAATTTTGGAATTTACAAGTATTCCCTTGCTGAGAAGAATGTCCTCGACTCTGTTCTCATAGACTTTATACTCAGTGGTAAGTTTGTTATACGGAGTATGTTTCTCCTGAAGTTCATAGGTGAGTTTCTCTATAACTTCATCTTTTTTCTTGAGAAATGCGTTATAGACTTCCTGCTCTGCAGGTGAAGCTTCAGGATCAGAAAAGTGCGTAATATCCAATATCGAGTTGTTTATAAGCGCATAATAGACATCGTATATAGGAATCATAATGTCCTGAGCGGTACTGTTTTCTCTCGGTATGTATTCTTTGGCATTGTATATTTTTTTAAGAAGGATTCCTGCAAGAGTCTGCTCAAGAAGGTCATACATAGCCTCCTGCCACTTGGAATCTATGGACAAATAAATATCGTTACCTGCAGTAGGCTCAACATGATCATCAATTGATATTACCTTACCTGTGGTATTAACGTAGATGGTCTCGTGACCTTTAAGACCCCTGAGGACCGCATCCATACTCTTTTCAATACCTGTCTTACCGATAATGTCGTTAAGTGAATACTGTTCGTCATCCTGAAGCTCGGCAAGCTCCTCGGCATTAATCTTACCGGTATAGCCGATAATCTGTGATGTATATATACCGTTCGGATATACTCTCTTGGTATTTTCAACAATACTTACGCCGGGAAGTATGTCCGAATTCTCATAAATAACTGCAACTGTTTCAAGTGAAACGTCGTCGGCAATTGTAGTTGCTATGTATTTCTGGTAAGCGTTAAGGCTCATTGCATATCTGATTGCAACTATTTGAAGGAGTTTGTCTTTGGTCAGATTCTCTATTTGAATATCGAACCGATCTTCTCCCGTTAAATATTCCATCATTTCATCGGGAGTTGATGAGGATTCGGAGTAGTCCATTTCATAAGTATATTTTTTGCCGTAAATATCAGCTTTAAAACGGTCGAGTCTGGTACCCGAAAGGGTATAGACATACCTGTTCTTCTCATCAAGCTTGATACCGAAATCGGTCTCAATCTTGTCACCGTTTCCCTCTATTATATTTATGGTCTTGTAAATTGTCTTGTTAAGCTTTTCGTTCTTGGTCTTACCGGAATCCAGAACGTCTTCTATCGTTACGGAATATGCAAGCTCATTGTAAGCAAGCAACACTCCGTTGCAATCGTAAATCTTACCTCTTGTGGAATTGATGGTACGTTCCTTTTTGCTCTTAAGCTCAAAGTTATCTTGATAATCGTTACCGTGAACAATCTGAAGGTCAAAAAGGCGCGCAACCAATATCGAAAAAAGAACGCAGAATACCACTATAAGATAAATCACACGAGTCGTTATTAAGCTTAAAAAATATTCTTTAATCTTATTAAACAAACTTCTTTTCCTGCTTTCTTTCGCCCTTTTCGAGACGTTTGTGTATCCATAACAATGCGGGATATAAAATAACGGTTATGACCATTGTGTATACACACTCCGGAATACAAACATGAAGCATGTAATAACCGATGTTAAGTCTGCCTCGCAGCAAAAACATGAATGCATAACATGTAAATCCGTAAATTAAATCGCTTCCGGCTATAAGCGCCATGGGGAGTTTAACATCTTCCGGAAAGAATACTCTGTTAAAGCTTCCCGCCATATATCCCAAATACATGTAAACAATTGAATAAAAACCTATATAAGGACTTAAAAACACATCACAAAGAAGGCCTGAGAAAAAGCCTGCTATAAGACCTGTTCTCTGCCCTTTCATAAGTCCCAAGGAAACAACTATTATAAGTAAAAGATTGGGGGATACATTGCCAAAATCCAAAGCCTTAAAAAGTGTTCCCTGCAAGACAAAAGATGTAATTATGATAACTATACTGATAATGGTTCTTTTCATCTTTTATTCAAGTTTCTCGGCTTCTTCAATGTCCTTGTCCGTAATGTTCATCTTTTGATCGAGTATTATAAGAACTTCCTCGATATTTTCAAAATTAACCGCGGGTATTAAAAGTCCCGACTTGGTAAGGTTGTTGGAGTCGTTCTCAATAGTCTGGATGTAGCCGATTAAAATACCGGGAAGGTATTTGTCACTTATGTTACTGGTAACGACCTTATCACCCTCGCCTACAGTCTCCTTGGAATCAAGAAGCTGTGAGTAAGAAATAACACCTGAATTGATAAGTTCAAGAGAACCCGATACTATCAGATTCTCCGATGAATACAAAACAGTGCCGGATACATTGGTATTGTCGGATATAATGCTGGTAACCCTCGCCCAATTGGGGCCGACCATGGAAACGTATCCCACAAGTCCGTTACCCGCCACAACATTCATATTAAGTTCAATACCGTCCTCCGAACCTTTATTGATTATAAAGTTAGAGAACCAGTTACTTGCATCATGATAAATAACGCGTGCGCCGGTCTTCCTATATCCTTCGTAAGCCGCATCCAGTTCAAATAAAGCTCTTAAATTGTTAAGCTCGTACTTGTCCTGCATGAGTCTGGTGTTCTCATCTTCAAGTTCGGAAACCTTGGCCTTTAAGGCTTCATTTTCCTCGATAAGATCCGCTATCATAACAAGCTCGTCTTTCTTGGCAGAGAGTCTCGAGCCGATGGCGGAAATACCCTTTTGATAAGGCACAATAATATAATTTACGGCATAACCTAAAGGCTTGTCGAAAATATCCGTAACATACGTAACAACAAGCATTATCGAACATATAATTGTTAAAATAAAAAGGAGATATTTACTTGGTAAAGTAAATTTTTCTCCTTTTTTCTTGATAACAGGACTCATTTACCCATTCCTTCTATCGAGTATGCAACTGACTTAAAGTTGTCGTCTTTGATAATCTTGGCAAGACCGAGTGCGACGCTCTTCTGAGGATTCTCGGCAATATTGACCTTAAGGCCGGTGCCGTTGGCAATACGCTCGGCAAGCTTGTTAACCATCGATCCGCCACCGGTAAGATAAATACCGTGACGATAAATATCAGCTGAAAGTTCCGGAGGAGTACGCTCTAATATAACTTTGATGTTATCTATAATTGAGTAGAAGTGCTCATCCAAAGCTCTGTTAACAATGTCTGTCGAAATTTCTCTCTCAACAGGAAGACCGGTTACAATATCACGGCCGTACACAACAGCATTCTTGCCTTCAGCTTCAAGCTCTGCCAAATGAACCTTAACGTTCTCGGCAGTCTTACCGCCTATAAACAAAGAAAACTCTTTTCTGACAGCATTCTTAATAGCTTCGTCAAACTTAAGGCCGCCAATCTTGATAAGACGGCTGAGCACGATACCGCCAAGAGAAAGAATAGAAATCTCTGTAGTATCAAAACCGATATCAACTACAAGAACACCCTGAGAGTTCTTAATATCGATATCCATTCCGAGACCGTCTGCGATAGCTTTTTCAACTACCATAATCTTCTTGGCCTTGACGTTGCTCTCTTTGATAAGATCGTAGAATGCTCTCTTCTCAACCTCGGTAACATCGGTAGGAACCGCAATATAATAATCCGCGGGCTTAACATTGTTATTCATAAGAGCCGTAATAAAGAATCTTATGATAACTTCCATGTTATTGATATCCGCAATAACACCGTTGGCAAGCGGATAAGAAATATTGATATTGCCGGGCGCCTTCTCATACATTTCAAAAGCAGAGTCGCCGTATGCAAATACACGCTTCTTGTTCTCGATGGCAATCATGTTCTTCTCCATCATGATTTCATCGTCTGTTCTGTTGTATATTCGTATGTTACTTGTTCCCAAGTCAATTCCGAATGCGTTCATGTCTCCTCCTATATGTAACCGTGTTCTTTCATCGAAAAGAATCGGTTGTCGCCTATTATTATGTGGTCGGTAAAGTTAAGTTCAAGCATTTTCGCCGCTTCCTTAATCTTTCTCGTGACACTTATATCATCCCGCCCGGGTGTCGGATCGCCGCTTGGATGATTATGCAAAAGAATGAATGACACCGCATTATGCTTCAATGCTTCCGAAAACAATTCCCTTGCATCGAGCACACTTGCATTGACCGTTCCGATGCTAAGCACACTCTCTGTAATGCGTTTATACCTTGTGTCAAGAAAAACAGCTATTACACGTTCTCTGTCGAGATTGCGTAACTCCTCCATGTAAAAATCCGATACAGTCTCGGGATTGCAAAAAGAAACCGATTCGCAAGCGCTCGTGACTCTTATACGCCTCGAAATCTCAGCAACGGCCATAATCTGCGCCGCCTTGACACTTCCTATGCCATCAATCTTAAGCAAATCGCTCCTGCTTACGCGAAGCAATCCGGGCAGGCCGTATTTCTTAACCTTATCAAGTTGTAAAACTCCCGAAACCAGGTTAAAAACATCAGAATTCCTGGTGCCGGTTCTTAAAATAATGGCAAGCAAATCGGCATCGCTTAACGTTGATATCCCAAAGCGTTCGAAGCGCTCAATGGGAAGATTGTCTTTAAGAAATGTAAACGACTTACCGCCTCCTTGATAAATACTCATAAATTCAAAGTATCATCCCAAGGAAAAAACCAAAGATAAGTATATCACAAAACACAAATCTTGTGTACCTAATATGTGTCCGCAATTATCTTAAGAAATCTTAAATAATGGACTTGTCTTTCAATACTCCGCAAGTATATTCCATAAGCTTGTCGGCATCATAATCAAACTCGTACTTATTAAGCCATATAACATCGCGCTCTCGCTTAAACCATGTAATCTGGCGTTTCGCAAAATGCCTTGAATCACGCTTAATCCGATATATGGCTTCATCAAGTGAAATTTCACCGTTTAAGTACAAAAGAATTTCTTTGTACCCAAGTCCCTGCATGGAGACATCGGTTATAGTCATACCTGCCGCTTTAAGTCTTTCAACCTCCGAAACAAGCCCTTTTTCAGCCATAATATCTACTCTGGCATCAATTTTCTTATAAATTGTTTCTCTGTAATCATTAAGAACAAAGTAAGCAAAATTGTAATTGCTCTTCTTGTCGTATTGCTCTTTATTATGAACGCTTATAGGCTTTCCCGTCTCATGGTAGAACTCAAGTGCTCTTACTACTCTCTTTTCATCATTCTTGTGGATAATCCCTGCAGTCTCCGGGTCGACTTCTCTTAATTTATCAAACAGATAATCCGCTCCCTTTTCATCATATTCTTTCAAAAGAAAGCTTCTGTACTCGGGATTCTCACCTATCGATTCGCTGAAATCTATATCATATAAAAGCGCCTGAATATAAAAGCCCGTTCCTCCGGCAACTATCGGAATCTTGCCATTATCCGTTATTTCTTTGATTGCTTTTTGAGCATAATCTTTAAATACGGCGACGCTGAATTCATCTTTGGGATCAAGTATGTCTATAAGATAATGCTTTATTCCCTGCATCTCATCAGGCATAACCTTGGCCGAACCGATATCCATGCCTTTATATACCTGCATGGAATCGGCTGAGATTATTTCACCGTTTATTCTTTTGGCAAGTTCAATCGCAAAGTCGGACTTACCGACTGCCGTGGGACCTGCGATTATTACAAGCGGTAATGCCATTAAACTATCCTCTTAAATTTCTTCTCAAGTTCGGTTTCGGTAATTCTTATGAATGTCGGTCTTCCGTGAGGACAATTGTACGGATTATCAAGCGCAAACATTTGCTTCATGAGATTCTCCATCTCGGTCTTGGTAATGTGCTGTCCTCCCTTGATAGCTGCTTTACAGGACAAAGAAGCAAGCTTCTCAAGTATAAACGTAGGCGGAAAATAGCCGTCTTTTTGAATCAGTTCGTCGAGCAATCTGTGGAACAACTCTTCCTCATCGATTCCGAACAGATTCATGGGAATCGCTCTTATTGCAAAAGAATTGATACCGAATTCCTCTATTTCGTAACCGATTTTTTCAAACACTTCACGGTATTTTGTAAGCGTTTCGCTTTCAACAGGTGACAGATGGAGCACCGTAGGCGGAGAAATCATCTGACCGTGGGATCCGCCCTCGCTGTTATAGTGCTTAAGGAAGTTCTCGTAATTAACTTTCTCGTGAGCCGCATGCTGATCGACTATATAGAGGCTGTCATCAAGCTCCATTATCCAATATGTATCAAAAGCAACACCTATTATTCGATATTCTTTCTCTTCCTCGGGATTAATAAGCTTCTTGTCAAAGAAAGATTCCTGAACAAACTCCGGCGCTTTTTCGTATTTGAACTCTTCTTTTCTGGATGTTTCAAAAGGTTCGGGTGCTTTAACCGGCTTTTGAGGCTCAATATTTGATGTGACAGGTGTGTCATCGCCGAAGCTTACTTCAAACCCGGTCTTGCGTTCTGCTGTACTCTCAACTTCTCTTACGGGATTAAACAATGAATCCTCTTCATGAGTCATAATATCTGCGGAAACAGGTTCACGCTTAGCCGGCGCAGGAATTTCAACCTTATATTCAGCTTTAGGCTCTTCCCTTACAACAGGAAGCTCGGGATCGGCAAGTTCATCCGAATCGGCTGAGACCGTCGGGATGAGTTCTTTGTCCAGAAAGCCGTCTTCAAGAGCACGCATGACAATCTTAGATACCAATGCGCCGTCATCGAACTTAACTTCCAGCTTCTGAGGGTGAACGTTAATATCTATCTTGTCGGGAGCTATGTCGATATAAAGCACGCAGAAAGGAAAACGGTGCTTCATAAGGTAGTTGCGATATACTTCTTCTATTGCCGTATTAACGACTTTAGACTTGGAATAACGCTTATTTATAAAATAAATCTCGCCGTTTCTCGCCTGATATGAGAACTCGGGTCTTGCCGTGAATCCTGTAATATGTATGCCTTCTTCCGTGTAATCTACGGGCAAAAGAATATTATACGTTTCACGACCGAAAACATGGAATATAACGTCTTTAAGACTACCGTTTCCGGGAGTCGAAATCTTGGTCTTTGAGTTAACTATCAGTTGAACAGAAATGTCAGGTCTTGAAAGTGCAAGCTTTTCAAGCATTTCCTCAACCATAGCGGCTTCCGCTGTAGGGGATTTCAAAAACTTTCTGCGGGCAGGTGTGTTGTAAAACAAACTTCTTACAATAACGGTCGTACCATTGGGTGCACCCACCTCTGAATTCTCCATGAGGCGTCCGCCCTCTACTACTACATGGGTACCCAAGAGTGAATCGGGGACTTTGGTAATCATTTCGGTCTTGGATACCGCGCTTATGGATGAAAGCGCTTCGCCTCTGAATCCAAGGGATACCAATGTTTCCAAGTCATCAATAGTCGTAAGCTTACTGGTGGCGTGTCGTAAAAACGCTTTGGTACATTCACTGCCTTCGATACCCGAACCGTTATCGGTTACTCGAATAAGCTCGCTGCCGCCGCCTTTAATCTCGACGGTAACGGCTGTTGCTTCGGCGTCTATCGCATTCTCAACAAGTTCTTTGACCACGTTGACGGGACGCTCTACGACTTCACCGGCAGCTATCTTATCGATTGTTTCATTACTGAGTAATGTAATCTTGTTCATGTTACTCCCTGTTTATGCTTTCCACCTGTTGTTAAGCATTCCCTGGAATTTGGACAGCTGATTAAGCGCATCAAGGGGTGTCATATTGGTAAGATCCAGGCTCTTAAGTTCATTTATGACATCTTCGTCCTTAACGGCCTCAAAAAGAGAAATCTGGCCATAGTCCATATCGTCTCTTTCGGATTTCTTTTTACTCGTCTCGTTCTTGATATTTACATTAATGCTGTGAATCTTGTCGGAAATGTCGTTATCGGCAAGTTCATCGGCTATTTCTCTTGCTCTGTTAAGTACAATCTCGGGTATACCGGCAAGTCTTGCTACCTGAATTCCGTAGCTTCTGTCGGCTCCGCCGGGAATAATCTTACGGAGGAAAACAATGTCCTCACCGTCTTCTTTGACCGCTACGCAGTAGTTGTTGACGCTTGAAATCTTACCTTCAAGTTCGGTCAGTTCATGATAGTGGGTTGCAAAAAGAGTCTTGGCTCCGAGAATCTTCTTGTTGCTGATATGCTCTATAACTGCCCATGCAATTGAGAGACCGTCAAAAGTAGATGTTCCGCGTCCGATTTCATCAAGTATCAGAAGGCTCTTTGAGGTTGCATTGCGAAGGATATTCGCAACTTCATTCATTTCAACCATGAACGTACTCTGACCGCTTGCAAGGTCGTCTGAAGCGCCTACACGAGTGAACAGTCTGTCTACAATACCGATATTAGCCTTTGTGGCGGGCACGAAGGAGCCTATCTGGGCAAGGAGTACAATTAATGCTACCTGACGCATATAGGTCGATTTGCCGGCCATATTGGGGCCTGTGATAACGCTTACAAGATTCTTGTTGTTATCAAGCTTGGTATCATTAGGAATAAAGAGTCCGTTCTCCATGATGCGCTCTACCACGGGATGACGGCCTTCTTTGATTTCGATTACACCGTTATCGTTAAGTGTGGGACGTACGTATTTATAGTGCTCAGCCACATAAGAAAGCGATGCAAAAACATCGAGCTTGGCAATAGCTTTAGATGTCTCATAAATGCGGTCGACATTGGCCGCAATTGTATCACGAACATTACAGAAAACATCATACTCAAGGCCGAAAAGCTTGTCCTCTGCGTTAAGAATGGAGTCTTCCATTTCTTTTAATTCTTTGGTGGTGTAGCGTTCGGCATTGGTAAGAGTCTGTTTGCGAATGTAATCTTCGGGTACGAGGTCCTTGAAGGAATTGGTAACTTCATAGTAATAGCCAAAGACCTTATTGTACTTGATGCGCAGGTTCTTAATGCCCGTACGTTCTCTGTCCTTCTCTTCGAGAGCAAGAAGCCAGTCTTTACCTTCGGTCTTGGCCTTTCGGAAGTGATCTATGTCTTCCATGTAGCCGTCTTTGATGATGCCGCCTTCCTTGAGCGTTATTGCAGGCTCTTCGAGAATTGCATCATCAATAAGCCTGTACAAATCTGACAGCGGATTAAGCTGTGACTCGATTTCGCAGGCAAGCTTAGACTCGAAATCCTTAAGGATGGTCTTAATATGCGGTAATATATAAAGCGAATTTTTAAACGCTATAAGGTCTCTGGGATTGGCAGTCTTGTATGTAATCTTGCCAAGAAGTCTTTCAAGGTCGTAAACCTCGTCAAGATATTCACGAAGCTCATCCCTGTTAACAGGGTTCTTGCAAAGTTCTTCCACAAGATCGAGACGCTCGTTCATGGTGTTCTTATCAAGAAGCGGCTGCTCCACATAGCTTCTTAACAAACGTCCGCCCATAGCGGTTCTGGTCTTATCGATAACCCATAACAATGAGCCGCGCTTTTGCTTCTCACGCATAGTCTCTACAAGTTCGAGGTTGCGTCTCGTAGAACTGTCCAAATGCATGAAATCCGAAGAATCGTATGCGTGAATTGTGGAAAGATTGGAAAGAGAATTCTTCTGAGTCTCGAATAGATAAGATAACATAGCTCCGGCAGCTATAGTACCGGACTTGTAGTCAAGAAGCCCCAACCCTTCTACAGAATTGACTTTAAAGTGTGACTTGATTGCCTTAAGGCACTCTCTTTCATCGAAGTAATGTGAATCGATGGTGTTAAAAGAAAGCTCCGTTCTGTCCTTGAAATTAGAGAACGGGAAGTCCGACATCATGAAGGACTCATTACAGATAATTTCACGAGGTGAGTATCTGATTACTTCATCGAGAATACCTCGTATATCCTTAACCTCTGTAAGATAGAAATCACCTGTTGTAATATCCGCAACAGAAATACCTGAGCCGTTATCCAGGTAACATATGCACATGAGGTAGTTGTTGGTGCGCTCATCCATCATGGTCGTATCAAGGTTGGTACCTCTTGATACAATTCTTATTACCTCTCTCTTAACCAGTCCCTTGGCAAGCTTGGGGTCTTCCACCTGCTCGCAAATGGCTACTTTATAGCCTTTGTTTACAAGCCTGTTCAAATAGGAATCTACCGCATGGTAAGGAACTCCGCACATCGGTGCCCGCTCCTCCATACCGCAGCTCTTACCCGTAAGAGTAAGCTCAAGTTCCTTGGACGCAGTTTTTGCGTCGTCAAAGAACATTTCGTAGAAGTCACCCAGTCTGTAGAATAAAATACAGTCGGGATATTCTTTTTTGGTCTCCAGATACTGTTGCATCATGGGCGTGTAGTCAGCCACTGTTATATCCTGCCTATCCGGGTATTAAGGTACCCTCTTTAGTCTGCGATTTTCCCATCATAATAAAATCCGTGGAAATCTGTAAGTTTAACTTTCTGTAATGTGCCGATTAAAGATTTGTCACCTTTAAAATGCACAATAGTATTCTCTGACATTCTGCCGTCAAGATATGAATCATCCTGCTCATTAATACCTTCACACAATACTGTCACCTCGCGACCCTCAAAACGCTTTGTGCGAGTTCTTGCCATCTCCTGAACCGTAGAAAGAACAAGGTCGAAGTGTTTCTTAACCGTTTCCTCATCTACCTGATCTTCCATTGCGGCAGCAGGCGTGCCGGTACGTTTGGAATATATAAATGTAAAAGCATTGTCAAATTGAGCCTTTTTAATTACATCAACCGTCTCAAGAACATCTTCGTATGTCTCACCGGGGAAGCCGACAATAATGTCAGTTGTAATGGCTATATCCGGCATTGCAGCTCTGATCTTATCAACCAGCGCAAGATAATGCTCTTTGGTATATCTTCTGTTCATTCGCCTTAAAACTTCAGACGAACCTGACTGAAGCGGCAAATGAATATGTCTGCATATCTTCTTGGACTCAGCCATCACCTGAATTAGTTCATCAGATAAATCCTTCGGGTGCGAAGTCATGAATCTGATGCGCTCTAAGCCTTCAATCTTCTCAACTTTTCTTAGAAGCTCCGGGAAAGAAACCTCATTATCAAGTCCGTTACCGTAAGAATTGACGTTCTGACCAAGAAGCATTACTTCCACTACACCGTCTTTAACCAGATTTTCAATCTCGGCAACTATTTCATCGGAGCGTCTGCTTCTCTCTCTGCCTCTTACATAAGGCACAATACAATAGGTGCAGAAATTATTGCATCCAAACATTATATTAATTCCCGACTTGAAAGAATACTTGCGTGCTACAGGCAATTCCTCAACAATCTTGTCGGTCTTATCCCATACTTCAACAATCTGCTTATTCTCGGAATACATACGTACACAATATTCGGCAAAAGCAAAAATATTATGTGTTCCAAATATCAAATCGACAAAAGAATAGCTTGCTTTAAGCTTTTCAACCACACTCGGCTCCTGCGTCATACAACCGCAAAGAGCTATTTTCATGTTCTTGTTCTTTTTCTTATGACTCTTAAGTGCTCCGAGTCTTCCGTATACGCGCTGATTGGCATTGTCACGTACGGTACAGGTGTTATAGATTACAAAATCCGCGTCGTCTTCTTCTGTCTCAACAAATCCTGCGTCAAGTAAGATTCCGAGAAGTTTCTCGGAATCTCTTGCATTCATCTGGCAGCCGAAGGTTGTTACCTGGCATGTCAGCTTTCTCTTTAATTCATCTTCTTTTTCTTTAACTATTTCTTTGAGCAGTTCGATGTATTCAAGCTGCTTTAATGCTTCTTCATTATGTGTCAAATCAAATTACCTCAAAAACTGTTTAGACAAAGCCTCAAGCTTGTCTGCTCCCGTATTTTCGGATACGAGAAAATCCATCTTAACATCCTGATTCGAAACAGGAATCTCGTCAAGTATCTGCATAGAGAAACAAAGACCGCACTTAATTATGCTCGGCTTGTCGCTAAGATACTTGTCATAGTAGCCCATTCCGTAACCCATACGGAAATTACGCTTATCAAAAGCCACACCGGGAACGGTCATAAGAATGTTCTTACCTGCCCAATCGCTGTAATTAAATGTTCTCTGTCTGTTGCCTGTAGGCTCCATGATACCCTTGTAACCCGAAATCAAATCCACGGTTGAAAAGATTTCATAGAATTCCATCTTTCTTTCCGTGAAGTTATCAAGAACCTTGGGCAAGAATACTCTCTTTCCCGAAAGAAGCGCATCCTCAACAATCATAAGCGTACCGACTTCTCCGTGAAAATCGGCATATGTCATGATACAATCCGCTTTCTTGTACAAAGAAGACTGTATGACGGTCTTCTGAATCGCTTTGGAATTTATCTCCCAGTCGCGTCCGTCCACAGAATCCCTCTTCTGAATTAATTCCTTCCGAATTTCCCTTTTATCCTCCATGATATACCCCTTTACCTAACTCCTTTTCTTAAGTTTGGTTACTGTACCGTCCTTCTCTTGAATTTCAATATTATCAAGCTGAGCTTTAAGATTGTTCTTAACCGAATCTATGTAATCACGCCTAAGAGCAGCCTGCTCTGCTTTTTCTTCTTCTGTAAGCGCACGAGCCTGAGATAAGTGATACAGCTCGTTGATACGCTTTATTTTTTCATCCATTGTCATGTTGACTCACTCCTAAACGGCTTGTACTTGGCCGCTATCCTTTCTGCTGCTTTCATGCCGTCCATTGCCGCGGATGTAATGCCTCCGGCGTATCCCGCGCCTTCTCCGCAAGGATACAACCCCTGTATGTTAAGCGCCTGGAAACTGTCATCCCTGGTAATTCGTACCGGTGATGAAGTTCTGGTCTCAACAGCGCTAACAATTGTCGAATTATCGGAAAAACCCGGAATAATCTTTCCGAAGTACTCCATGCCTTCCACCAGGGTTCGTGAAATTTCCGCCGGCAGGACTTCGCTGACTTTGGCCATGGTATATGCGCCTTTACAAGCAGGTGACACTTTGACTACGTTACGTGTGTCTATTTCGTCAAGGTTCTCCTTGTCAAATACTTCTGCTTTGAAGTCTCCGTAAAGCTCTACCGGAATGCTTCCGTGACCCACTTCATAAGCCTTTCTCTCAAGCATACGTTGAAACTCCATGCCGCTTAACGGATGATCGTCTTTAAAATCATCCTTGCCGACAGTTACCACAATGGCGCTGTTGGCATTCTCACCGTTTCTGCCCGAGTAGCTCATGCCGTTTATGCAAAGCATTTCCTTCTCACTCGAAGCATTAACCACATAGCCTCCGGGACACATGCAAAAAGAATAAACTCCGCGACCGTTATCCGCCTTATAAGTAAGCTTATATGAGGCATGCGGAAGTTTCCTAAGCATTTCCTCGTCATCGGAATACATAGCTCTGTCAATCATTTTCTGGCTATGCTCTACTCTTAAGCCCACGGCAAAGTCTTTCTGCTCCATATAAACACCTTTTTTATAAAGCATTTCAAAGGTGTTTCTGGCGCTGTGTCCGATACACAAAAGTACATCATCGCAATCAATTCTGGTAATACCGTTAACCATTACGCCTTCCACAGAACCGTTATTGATAATGATATCCGTCATCTCTGCGTTAAATTTGAATTCGCCGCCCTTGGCCTGAATCTCGTCACGCATTGCCTTAACAATCTTCTCGAGAACGTCAGTACCGATATGAGGCTTAGCATCATACATAATCGAAGGATCGGCTCCGAATTGCACGAAGGTGCGAAGGACTTCTTTGTTTCTGCCTTCTTTGTCCTTGACTAAGGTATTAAGCTTGCCGTCGGAAAAAGTACCTGCGCCACCTTCTCCGAACAATACGTTGGAGTTCTCATTAAGTGGCGAGCCGTTCCAGAAATTCTCAACATCAGCCTTACGTATTTCTACCGGAAAGCCTCTCTCCAGTACGAGCGGTTTGTATCCGTTCTTGGCAAGCATATATGCCGCAAACAATCCGCAAGGGCCGTCGCCTACAATTACAGGTCTTCTGATTATCTCAGTCTTACCTGTTATCTTAAACTTATATTCAGGCGGATTATACGCGCTTACATTGCCGTCTTTGACGCGCCTTAATACCGATTCCTCGTGACGCACTTTACATACTACACTCAGAATCAGGAATATATCGGGCTTTCTGCGGGCATCAATTGACATTTTCTCAAGTTCATATGAAATAATGTCTTCAGGCAGAACCTTTAAGGCAGCCGTGAGCTTTCTTAACAGCTCATGCTCCGTATAGCCCGGTTTTAATTTTAACTGATTAACTAATAACAAGTGGTATCTCCTTATTTGGTCGCGGCATTCTTACCGGCAATAGCACCTGTAGAAAATGCCCATTGAAGGTTGTATCCCCCACAGATACCGTCAACGTCCATAAGTTCTCCTGTTATATAAAGTCCCTCACAAATTTTGGATTCAAGAGTATCGGATAATTCCGCTGTCGGAACACCTCCCCCCGTAACCTGCGCTTTATCGAATCCGTTCACACCGACCGCTTTAACCAGTACTTCCTGCATGGATAAAACAGCATTGATTATTGTATCTCTGTCATAATCGCATACTCTTGCAGAAGGCTTAAGACCGTTACGCTTAATAATCTCTACATTCAGCTTTTTGTTGAGGAAACCTGTAAAGAAATTCTCTACAGTGCTGTTCTCATGAAGCAAAATTTTCGAAATCACAAAGTTCTTAAGGCTTTCCTCATCGAATCCCGGAAGCAGATTCATAAGGATGCTTACATCCTTTTTATTATCCAATAGTTCAGCAACGCAATGGCTTACCTGAAACGAAACAATTCCCGAAAGTCCGTTATCCGTAAAAAGAACCTCTCCCGCTTGCTGCATAATAAGATTCTCGTCACTGAATACATACATTTCACAGTCGCTTCTTACACCTGCAAGACCCTTAAAATTGAGGCCTTCGCATTTCATCTGTGTGAGTGCCGGATATAACTTACCAATCTTATGCCCAAGCGATTTAATAAGGTCGTAGCCATTCGCCTGTTCCTTGGTACCTATACCGGCCTTTCCGCCTGCGGCAATTATAATTCTGTCAAAAGAAAATGTCTCGCCCGACTCAGTCTTTACACTAAAGCCCGACTTATTCTTCTTAACTTCCGTAACCAAAGATTCCGTTTTAATCTCTACATCAGTCTCGTCCAGAGCGTTCCTGATAACATCAAGTACAGCCGAGGCCTGTTCGCATGCCGGATAATAATATCCGTTTTTTTCTTTGATGAGAAGTCCCAGTCCCATAAAAAACAAGCACAAATCATCTTTGGAATACTCCGACAAAACCTTTCCCACAAAATCGGTGTCATCGGTATAATAACACTCGGGTTTCATATATTCGTTGGTAAAATTGCAGCGCCCGTTTCCGGTAACAAGAATCTTCTTGCCTACTCTGTCTTTTCTTTCAAAAACAGTTACCGAAGCGCCGTTCTTATGAGCGTATAAAGCGGCGATAAGTCCGCTTGCACCGCCTCCGATTATTCCGACCTTTTTCATATATTCCCTCATCTTACCAAATGAAAACGTTCCAGTATTCCTGCAAGCTTTCGTCCGCCCGGAAGTCTTGACAGTTCTTCTTTGGAAATGGAACGGGTCAATAACATAATTAAAAAGTAAACTGCTGCGCCGATTGCAATTGTCAGCAATATCTTAATTCTTGAAAATCCGTTACCGCACAGTACCTTGTTGATAAAATAAATCAAAACACCCATAACGGCAGAAGAAACAAGCGGCATGCCAAAAATTTTCACAAAATCAATTCGGCATCTTAATATCTTCATGATGGCTCTTACGTTTAATATGCACATAACCAGCGCAAATACGTTATTCGAAAGAGCGACAGCATATATCTTCAAATCGGTCGTGAATAAAAGCAACGTCATCAAAGACAAATGAATCACCATAGAAATAAGCGCATGCTTAATCGGTACATACAGATGGCTCATACCTTGCAAAATATAGCCGGTAATCGATGAAAGTGAGAAAAGAATAATTCCAACCGAGCCGATTCTTAAAAGCGTGGGCGCCACTTCATTGGTAGTTGAGAACAAAAGAAACATTACCGAAGGAGCAAGTGCCGCAAGACCTATCGCTGCGGGAATTGCTACCAACATGGTAATTCTAATTACGCTCTTAACCTTTCTGGTTACAATATCGAATTCTTTCTTCTTTACATGACCGGAAAGAGTCGGCACGGTAGCCATTCCCATTGCGGATGAAAGCGCAAGAACAACGGAAACAAGCACCATATACTTGCCGGAATAAATTCCCCAATTGACGGTCTTTAGCTCTGCGAAGCCCTTGATATCCATAACCTTGTTATGAATAAAATGGTCGCAAAAGCCTGAAACTGTAGTTACTGAAGAACTGATAACAATTGGAATAATAGTAAGTATTACCGATCTGTATATCGAATACGAACTGTCAATTACAGTCGTCGGATCTTTGTAAATATTGCGCTTAAATCTCCTGCTTCCCGCCTTGTACATAAGAAGCATGAAAAGAAGAGCCAAAACAGCTCCGGCAACGCATCCTCCGATAGCACCGGCTGCTCCGTATGCGTATTTGTATTGCTCGTTATGAAGGAGCATTCCTACCTTCGTACCATACTTGGCAAGGAAATACGAAGCTCCGATACCGACTCCGACTACCGCTATCTGCTCCAATACCTGCGAAATCGCCGTCGGAACCATGGTGCCCATGCCCTGATAGTATCCTCTGAAAACAGACAGTACGCAAACTATCAAAAGTGTGGGAGAAATCATCCTAAGCGCCAGGTAGCTCATAGGCTCACCAAACGCCCCGGCCAACTGATTACTGAAAAAGAAAACGATAAACGACGATAAAAGCCCCATTACAATTGAAAACTTTAATGCGCACCTAAATATCTTGTCAGCGTTCTTGTATTCACCCTTACTAACCTTGGCTGATACCAGCTTGGAAAGTGCTACCGGTATACCATACGCAGATATGGTATAAAAAATCTGGTAAATATCGAATGCAGTCGCATAATAACCGTTACCTGTATCGCCGATGATATATGCAAGCGGAATACGCTTAAACAAGCCAAGCAGACGTACGAGTACGCCTGCTATGGCAAGAATGCTTCCCTGTACTATGAAATTATTACTGTTTCCGGACTTGGTCCTCTTATTATCCATTAGTTCTCTCTTGTTATATTAAGTGCCTGAAGAACAGCTTCCTGCTTGTCCTCCATAACTTTTCTTTCTTCATCATTCATATGGTCATACCCAAGCAAATGCAACAAACTGTGGGTAATCAAAAAAGCAATCTCACGCTTGAAAGAATGACCGTATTCTTCCGCCTGAGCATGAGCTCTTTCCAACGATATCATTATATCACCAAGTATGAGCTCTTTAGTGTCCGGATCGAAATAATCTGCGGAACCTTCTTCGATACCCGCAAAATCTGCAGGGCTTTCAAAATCTATTGCGGGGAAAGATAAAACATCGGTAGCTTTGTCAATTTCCCTGAATTCACGGTTAATCTTCTTAATGGAGGCATCATCCGTAAAGGTCACATTTAATGTTACGTCTTTAAACGGAACCTCTTCGGTTTCAAGTACCTTCTCTGTTAATGCTTTAATAAGTTCATCAATATTAAATTCAAACTTCTCTTCTGTTTCGTTCTCAACGTAAAAAGTCATAATACAATGTTTCCTTAAGAAGTATTTCTTTAATAGTGTTGTAGTCCTTAACGCTTATATCACATTCAGCCATATTTGACTTAAACATGTTCTTATCAATCAATGTTTCAATTAATTCATTATAATCGACTTTAATCTTCTTATCCTTCTTAAAAAGGCTCATAAGACTGGCTATAAGCTTATCGGAAATATATACGATTCCGGCTTCCTTGGAAACAGGTGCTCCTTCATGCTCATAATATTCAAGCAAAAGCGCCGATGCCTCCGGCGGAAACTGATTGTCTTCAAGAAATTTAACAACGTCTTCCTGCCTGTATGAATATGCATATTTGATGCGATGGTAATAAGCACAGTTCTTGACATTATCGACGTCACAGCCTATAGCTCCCGCCATTCTCTCCGCAAGATATGCTGTATGTATAGATCTGAAATACTCATCTTTGGAATGAGCTTTCAAATCTGCAAGTGCCTTATACTCTTGGTCGTTGATTTCAAGGTACTTGTTACGATAACGATTGACTACATATGTGTTAAAGTATTTCAGCACAAAGAACATGACTATGCAGTTAATTACCACATTCGTAATAGGCATAACAAACTGCTCGGCAGACAGCTCTTCGTTCTTGTTAATGATAAATCCTGCTGTTTCAAGTATGAACAAAACAAGGTTGGATATAGCAATGGCCGGTACCACCTTAAAGCTCTTATCAATATCCTGAAACAAAACAGCAGCTATCATTACAGCCGTAAAGTAAACGAAATATGTTACTATATCGCCGTCTTTAAGAAGAAACAGTGACAGGAAAATAAAACCTGACATTGAATAAAGCGCTATAAGAGTATTTGAAAAAAGAAGCAACGCAACCGCAACACACAGGAATACCCAGCCTTCTCTGTCTATAAGCGGGAAGAGGCACGAAAGAACCAGTCCCACGCAAAATACAAGAAGGAATCTGTACGGATGCATCTCATTGTCATAATCAAGCTTTTTAAAGGCAAAAGAATAATGACACAAAAGAATCTGTCCAAGTGAAAAAAACACACCAAAAACACCGTTTCGAAGTATCTCCCCCACTGACTTATCGTATACAAACGATACAGCGACAATCAATACTATCGTAGCGATGAACATTGAAAAACTTGTGATTAAAAACTTGTTTCTGGTGCTTTTCAAAGTAATTTATTTCCTTTGATTTTTGTTCTTTCTTGAAATCTTCTCTTCGTAAGTCTCGTATGCTTTAACAATCTTCTGAACAAGAGGATGTCTTACTACGTCCTTGCTGGTAAGGTTGCAGACAGCGATTCCGTCAATCTTATTAAGAATCTTAATCGCAACATCAAGACCGCTGGTAACGTCCTTGGGAAGGTCTTTCTGAGTGGAGTCACCGGTAATTACGACCTTGGAGCCGAAACCTATACGAGTTAAGAACATCTTCATCTGGGCAGGTGTAGTATTCTGCGCTTCATCCAGAATTATATATGCATCATCAAGAGTACGTCCGCGCATGTAGGCAAGCGGAGCAACTTCAATCAAGCCTTTCTCCATATTCTTCTGAAAACCTTCGGCACCCATAATCTGATACAAAGCATCATAAAGGGGTCTTAAGTAGGGATCTACCTTGCTCTGTAAGTCACCCGGCAAAAAGCCGAGCTTTTCACCCGCTTCGATAGCAGGTCTTGTAAGGATAATCTTGTTAACCTCATTGTTTTTAAAAGCTGTAATAGCAAGCGCCATCGCAAGATAAGTCTTACCTGTACCAGCGGGACCGATTCCGAATACAACCATGTTTTTCTTCATGGCCTCAACATATTCTTTCTGTCCTAAGGTCTTGGGCTTAATAGGCTTACCGCTTACGGTGTGGCAGATTACCTCTTTATCAAGCACGGTAATATCCTCGCCATTATGTTCCTTGGCAAGGGTAAGTGCGTAGTCTACTTTTTGTTCTTCCAAATCGTCTTCCTTTCCGACAGAAGTAATAATCTGTCGCATAAGCGAAGCGGCGCTTGAAACATCGTTTTCTTCGCCCGATATTTTGAGAGCACCGTTTCTGTTAACGATAGAAACATTTAATTCTTTTTCAATTTTTTCAAGATACTTGTCGTTTTGTCCGAAAAGAGTTCTCAACTCTTCACCGGTAAAATCAATCGTACGTTCCATAAATTCTATTTGTGGTAGGGCTCATGAGCATTAATCTTAAAAGCCCTGTATATTTGTTCAAGTAAAATAACACGCATTAACTGGTGAGGAAAAGTCATATCCGAAAAGCTTATGGAAAAAGAAGCATCCCGCTTAATAGACGCATCAATTCCGAGAGAACCTCCGATTACAAAAGCAATCGAACTTACTCCCGAGACAAAAAGATTATTAAGCTTGTCAGCAAGACCTTCGCTTGAAAGCTTCTTACCCTCTATAGCAAGTGTAACAAGATAATCAGAGTCTTTCAACTTGCTTCTGATGCGTTCTCCTTCACGGGAAAGAATCAGGTCTCGCTCTATATCGCTGCATTTATCGGGAGTCTTTTCATCCTGAACTTCACAGATTTCGATATTCGCATAACGCGAAAGACGCTTAACATATTCGTCTATGGCGTCTCTGTAAAATTTCTCTTTAATCTTTCCGACACAAATAATCTTAATCTTCATCCAGTATATCGCCTGCGTAGCGGTCTGTTACAAAGTATGCAAGTCCGGGCTCAAGATTTTCAAACTGTTCTTCTATATCGCTTACAATTTGGTCGTTAAGCTTAATGTATTCAGTCTCAAAATTCTCGGATTCTTCGGGAACCTTATAGTCGCCTGCATTCTTCTTGGTCTTAATAAATTCAACAATTTTGGTGATGGTTTCTTTTTCTTTTAACGCTTCGGGTTTAAGCTTGGAAGCCTTAACGAAAGAAAGAATACCGCATGCCAGGAAGATAAAGAACAAAGCTCCCATTACTGCATTGGTAAGTGTAGTGCCCGCTATGGGAAGCGAAATAAGCTTTAACGCATTAAGCACTACAAAAGCAATTCCCAGCACTCCCACTATAGTAAGAGAAACCGCACCGGACTTATGCTCGGTATAAGCTTCTTCTTTGGACTTATACTTGGGAATAAGAGCGGCTTTTCTCATGTTTTCAATCATGTCTTCGCGCTCACTTTCATCCATATCCGAAAAATAAGCTCCCAACGCATCTTCTACGTTATCGTCTTCTTCTTTAAATTCTTCGCTGAAATCAAATTCTTCTTCGGCAGTGTCTTCAAGACTGTCAACAAGAGCTGTCTTACAGTCGGGACATACCTTTATACCTTCAACATATTCAAGCTTACAATTGGGACACCAGGGCATGTTCTTATCTCCTTAATAAACCATATACAAGGAGCTTTGCAGCTCCTTGTATAAATAATCTTAGCGTAATCCTCTTAAGTATTCGTCAATACCTTTGGCTGCGTTCTTACCTGCGCCCATTGCGAGGATAACTGTTGCAGCGCCTGTTACGGCATCACCGCCGGCATATACACCGGTCTTGGATGTCTTACCGAATTCTTCCTCGGCTACGATACATTTTCTCTTGTTAATCTCAAGACCCTTTGTGGTAGATGAAATAAGGGGGTTGGGGCTTGTTCCGAGAGACATGATAACTGCATCGACTTCAATTTCGAATTCGGAACCGGGTACTTCTATAGGTGAACGTCTGCCTGACTCGTCGGGCTCACCAAGTTCCATACGGATACATTTAATACCGTTTACCCAACCATTTTCATCTGTAAGAATCTCAACGGGGTTGGTAAGAAGGTTAAAGATAATGCCTTCTTCCTTGGCATGATGAACTTCTTCAACTCTGGCAGGAAGTTCTTCTTCACTTCTTCTGTATACTACGTGAACTTCAGCGCCAAGTCTTAAAGCTGTTCTTGCTGCATCCATTGCTACGTTACCGCCGCCTACTACAGCGACTTTCTTGGCACGCATGATAGGTGTGGTAGATGTCTCATCAAAAGCCTTCATGAGATTGCTTCTGGTAAGGTATTCATTGGCAGAGAATACACCGTTGGCGTTCTCGCCGGGAATGCCCATGAACTTGGGAAGTCCTGCACCCGAACCGATGAAGACTGCATCGAAACCTTCGTCGGTTAAAAGTTCATCAACTGTAATTGACTTACCTACGACTACGTTAGTCTCAATCTTAACTCCAAGTGACTTAACGTTCTCGATTTCCTTGGCAACAACTTTCTCCTTGGGGAGACGGAACTCGGGAATACCGTATACAAGTACACCGCCGGGCTGATGAAGTGCTTCGAAAATGGTTACATCGTAACCCATCTTGGCAAGGTCGCCTGCACAGGTAAGACCTGCGGGGCCGGAACCGATAACGGCCACTTTCTGACCCTTCTTCTCGGTAGCGCCTGTAGGCTTAACACCGTTCTGAGAAGCATAATCTGCAACAAATCTTTCAAGTTTACCTATGGAAATAGGCTCGCCTTTGATACCTCTTATGCATTTTCCTTCACACTGGCTTTCCTGAGGGCATACACGTCCGCAGACAGCGGGAAGTGCGGAAGATTCGCTGATGATTTCGTAAGCTTTGTTGAAATCACCGTTCTTAACCTGCTCGATAAATCCGGGAATGTTGATTGCAACGGGGCAACCCTTCATACACTGAGCGTTCTTACAGTTAATGCAGCGGGAAGCCTCTTCCATTGCTTCTTCGCTGTTGTATCCTAAACATACTTCTTCAAAATTCGTGGCACGAACCTTGGGATCCTGCTCACGAACGGGAACTTTCTTCATTACGTCCATGACTGATTCTCCTATATATGTGTATTAGTTGCAGTTACCGCAGCCGCCGTGATGAGTAGCGCCTTCTTTGGCCGCAAGGAATGCACGTCCTTCAGCGGTCTTGTAAAGGGTCTGACGCTTCATGGCTTCATCGAAGTTAACGAGGTGACCGTCAAATTCGGGGCCGTCAACACAAGCAAATTTAACTTTATCGCCGACAGTAACTCGGCAAGCACCGCACATACCTGTACCGTCAACCATGATGGGGTTAAGAGATACAACTGTGGGAATGTTAAGTTCTTTGGTAAGCTTGCAGACAAATTTCATCATAATCATGGGACCGATTGCTACGCATACATCGTAATGCTTGCCTTCAGCCACAAGTTCTTCGATGGTCTTGGTAACCATACCGCTTCTGCCGTATGAACCATCGTCTGTAGTAATGTAAAGGTTACCTGCTTCTGCTTCCATTTCCTTTTCAAGGATGAGCAGGTCTTTGGTCTTGGCACCTACGATAACGTCGGCAAGAACACCGTTTTCTTTGAGCCATTTAACCTGAGGATATACGGGAGCTGTTCCGACACCGCCCGCAACGAATAAAATGCTTTTCTTCTTAAGCTCGTCGAGAGGCTCGTTGCAAAATTCCGAAGGGCAACCCAAAGGTCCTACGAAATCATGGAAAGCATCTCCTGCTTTTAACTCAGACATAAACTGAGTTCCCGCACCTACTATCTGGAACACGATTGTGATGGTGCCGTTCTTTCTGTCATAATCGCAAATTGTAAGAGGAATACGTTCACTGTCCTCTTTGGTGCGCACGATAACAAACTGCCCGGGCAAACAGGACTTAGCTACTCTCGGCGCCTTGACAACCATTAAATAAATATTGGTTGTAAGCTCTTCTGCTTTTAAAATCTGGTACATGATATATTTCCCTTTCTTTGTATGATTCTTAAAAATCTATAAGCTTGTACTCTCCGTCACCTTCCGAGTTAACCTTATAAACTGAAAGATCGTTGACATTAACGGCATAAACGTTACTTGTATTGGTCCAATTGCCGTCTGATTCCACATGATATTCTACAACAAAATAATACGTTCCGCGTCCCGAAATCGGATAAATTGCAGAATACATATATTTAAATTCACCCTGAACACCGGGCTTAAGCTCAGAATCGGGCAAAAGAATGCCTTTCTCTCTTAACACATTTCCTAAATGTGAAACCGCTTCAGCCGGTGTGTAGTTGGCACTGAGTTGGAATGTGTATTCACGCTCAATAACCGAGCTCTGCGTTCCGTCGGGTGCATAGCATACAAACTTGAATGTAGTGGTTCCTTCGGGCATGGGAATAGGTGCCACATAACGCTTTGAATCCTTGTCAGGCTCTGAGCCGTCTGTAGTGTAATAAAGCGTATATAATACGGGCACATCGGCTTCAATTAAAGTAGCCTGGTCGTATTCGCCCGAGTCTGTAAGTATGGTGGGTTCAAAAACAAAATCCTTGTCAATCAAATATGTCTTGGATACGGGAGCACTCTTAACTCCGTAACCGTTAACAAAAATTGCCGTAACGTTGTAGCTTCCCATTTCAAGGAAAATGGGGGTTTCGAATAATGTCGAACCGGTTGTGGGCGTGGAACCGTCCAATGTGTAATAAATATGGCCGTCACCCTTGGCTGAAATTTTAAGAAGAACGGCATCCTCATATGTGCCTTCAGCTACATTGAATTCAGGCTCGTAAACCGCATAATCTCTGTATGCGGACAAAATAGCGTTATTATCGCAGTTTTCAAGAAGCTTGGCAATGTCTTCGTAATCTTCACTGTCAAGGTATATTGAAATCAGCTTTCTGTAAGCGTTTTCTTTGTCAATAGCGTTAAAAGCACCCTGAGTGACTTCCTGAAGTGTATAGATGCAGTCGTTTTCTCTTCCGAGACTGTTGTAATGCTCGGCAATTTGCATAAGTACCGTTGCATCGGGCTTAATCTTATATGCTGCTTCAAGTGCCGATATAGCATCAAGGAGCTTACCCGATTCTTCATATTCCTTGGCAAGTTCTATCTGGTGATCAAAACTTCCGTTGGCACTGATCTTACGTCCGATTATAACGGCTCCGATTACGAACAAAAGAACAACAAGCGCAGTAACAACATACAATACCTTGCCGCCTTTGTTGGTGCCTGCAAGCATTGTAAAAATGTTGGGGTCTTCGTCATATTCCATGTCAAATTCTTCGGGGAATTCATCATGGGCTATGCCGGATAAAGTCTTATTCATTTCTTTCTCGATTTCAACTTCGGTGTCGTAATCGATTTCAGGTACAATCTGAAGTTCTGCGCCGCAAGACTCGCAGTAAAGTTTACCTTCGGGAATTGCAGCTCCGCAATTGGGACATTTCATAACTTAATCAACCCTCTTTTTATTGTTCCATAGCCTCTACACAATTGTTCATAAGCATAGCAATCGTCATCGGACCGACGCCTCCGGGAACCGGAGTAATCTTGGAAACTATATCTTTAACATCATCAAAATCCACGTCTCCGCACATTTTGTTATTCTCATCTCTGTGTATGCCAACATCGATTACTACAGCACCTTCCTTGACATACTCGGAATTAATCATTCGAGGCTTGCCTACTGCGGCAATAAGAATGTCAGCACCTTTACATATCTCTTTAAGATTCTGAGTCTTGGAATGGCAAATCGTTACCGTAGCGTTCTCCCTAAGCATAAGAAGTGCCATAGGCTTACCGACTATGTTACTGCGGCCGATTACCACGCAGTGCTTGCCGGCAATTTCAACGTTGCTTCTCTTAAGAAGCTGAATAACTCCGGCGGGAGTGCATGAAACAAATCCTCTGTTGCCGACACACAAAGCACCGACGTTCTCAACGTGGAATCCGTCGACGTCTTTCCGAGGCGAAATTGCCTTAATAATCTTATCCTCGTCAATATGCTTGGGAACAGGAAGCTGAACGAGAATACCGATTATCTCGGGCTTATTGTTGAGTTCGTCAATAATTTTTAAAAGTTCTGCCTCGGATGTGTTCTCACTGAGTTCATAAGACACAGAGCCTATACCGATATATTCACAAGCCTTCTTTTTATTCTTAACGTAAATGGATGAAGCGGGATCGTTGCCTACCTGAATAACAGCAAGCGAGCCTTCGTGTCCGTGCTTCTTAAGCTCTGCGACACGGGCTTTGAGTTCATCCTTGATAGTCTGTGAAATAAGTTTGCCGTCGATTAATTCCATAACGCCCTCCTGATAGCTTTATGGCTTAGAATAAGCCCTTTATTACTCCATTCTCATCAATATCGATTCTGTATGCCGCAGGTTCCTTGGAAAGGCCGGGCATCGTCACTACCTGACCGGTAAGTACTACTACAAAGCCTGCACCTGCCAAAATATATACTTCACGAACATTAAGCGTATAACCCTCAGGACGACCGAGAAGTGTGGGATCGTCAGACAAAGAATACTGGGTCTTCGCTATACAAACCGGAACTTTACCAAATCCGAGCGCAGTAAGCTTATCAAGCATCTTAAGAGCTTCTGTATAGAACGCAACGTCCCCCGCTCCGTAAATCTTGGTGGCAACTGTCTCAATCTTGTCTTTAAGTGGCATGTCATCATCATAGATAGGCTTAAAGTTGCTCTTCTTGGTTTCAAGAGTCTTAAGGACTTTCTCGGCAAGCTCTATGCCGCCTTCGCCACCCTTCTCCCAGACTTTGGAAAGAGCGAACTCGCAATCTCTGTCCTCGCAGAACTTCTTGACAAAAGAAAGCTCCGCCTCTGTATCTGAAGAAAACTCATTAAGAGTGATTACTATCGGAACATTGTACTGCTTAAGGTTCTCGATGTGCTTTTCAAGGTTAACGATACCTTTCTTGAGTGCATCAAGGTTCTCCGTACCAAGATCGGACTTGGCAACGCCACCATTATATTTCAATGCGCGAACTGTAGCAACAAGTACTACTGCGTCAGGTTTGAGACCAGCCTTGCGACACTTAATGTCAAAGAACTTCTCTGCTCCGAGATCTGCGCCGAATCCTGCCTCAGTGATAACATAGTCAGCCATCTTCAAAGCGTATTTGGTAGCTCTTACAGAGTTACAACCGTGAGCAATATTTGCAAAAGGTCCGCCGTGAATAATAGCGGGTGTATGTTCAAGTGTCTGAATGATATTGGGCTTAAGTGCGTCTTTAAGAAGAACAGCCATGGAACCTACTGCCTTAAGCTCGCCTGCGGTAACAGGCTCACCCTTAAAGTTGTAAGCCACAATAATCTTAGATAATCTGTCCTTTAAGTCAGCCATATCTTCGGCAAGACACAAAATAGCCATAATCTCGCTGGCAACGGTAATAACAAAGTGATCTTCTCTTACCATACCGTCAGATTTCTTACCAAGACCTATTACTATATTTCTGAGAGCGCGGTCATTCATATCAAGACATCTCTTCCAGATTACGGAACGAGGATCGATACCAAGCTCGTTACCCTGCTGGATATGGTTGTCAAGAATTGCCGCAAGTAAGTTATTGGCTGATGTAATTGCATGAAAATCGCCGGTAAAATGAAGGTTTAAATCCTCCATGGGAACTACCTGCGCATATCCGCCGCCTGCAGCACCGCCCTTAATACCGAAACAAGGTCCCAAAGAAGGCTCGCGTAAAGCTACAACACACTTCTTGCCAAGCTTATTAAATGCCTGTGTAAGACCTATACTTGTGGTAGTCTTGCCTTCTCCCGCAGGAGTAGGGTTAATGGCTGTAACAAGAATAAGCTTACCGTCTTTATTGCTCTTATTCTTCTCGTACCATTCGTCGGAAATCTTGGCCTTGTATTTGCCATAGTACTCAAGATCGTCCTCGGTGATGCCGGCCTTTGATGCCACATCTCTGATATGAAGCATCGTAGCTTCCTGTGCGATTTCAATATCACTCTTCATTAAATGTATATCTCCCTTATCCGCCGTATTCTTCAAGATAATTCTCAAACTGGTCACGGCTCATTATTATCTGCCTTGGCTTAGTTCCTTCATCGGGGCCCACAACCCCTGCGTCGGATAACTGGTCCATTATTCTTGCGGCTCTGTTAAAGCCCATTTTGAATTTTCTCTGTATATTACCGATCGACGCCTTATTGGAATCGATTACGTAAAAACCTACGTCTGTAAAGAGCGGATCGTTGCCGTCATCACCACCGTCTCCGGAAGCTGCGCCCGAACCGCCTTCTGCCTTTCTCTCACAGGCTTTAATCTTCTCTTCAATCATAGCATCGTATGCGGGAGTGCCCTGTTTCTTGACAAACTCAACAACAGAGTTAACTTCCTTGTCGGATACGAATCCACCCTGAAGTCTGATGGGTTTCTTAAGTCCTTTCGGGAAGAACAGCATATCGCCCTTACCGAGAAGTTCTTCCGCACCACCCATATCAAGAATAGTACGCGAGTCAACGTTACTGGATACGGCAAAAGCAATACGGCTCGGCATATTGGCCTTAATAACGCCTGTGATGACGTCTACGGACGGTCTCTGCGTTGCGATGATTAAATGTATACCTGCAGCTCTTGCAAGCTGTGTAAGGCTCTGTATGGAGTCTTCAACGTTCTTACGCTCCGCAAGCATTAAGTCGGCAACCTCGTCTACAATAATTACGAGATGAGGCATCTTCTTCTCTTCAAGCTCGCCACGTTGCTTAAGCGCACTTGTATAGCCTTCGATATCTCTTACACCGTATTCAGCGAACTTATTGAAACGCTCATGCATTTCGGTAACTGCGAAGTTAAGTGTCGCAGCTGCCTTCTTAATATCCGTAACAACCGGCAGCATCAAATGCGGGATGCCATTATATACGCTTAACTCAACGACCTTAGGGTCAATCATGATAAGCTTCACGTCGTCGGGGCTTGCTTTGTACAGAATACTCATAATCATGGTATTGATACAAACCGATTTACCGGAACCCGTAGCACCTGCAATAAGAAGGTGCGGGAAGCTGTTGATATTATAAACGATTGTTCTGCCGGTGATATCCTTACCTACGGCAAAAGCAAGATTGGAGTCTGATTCCTTGTATTCCTTGCTCTCTAATAATTCTCGCAAAAGAACGGGCTGCGATTCTTTATTGGGAACCTCTATACCTATAGCTGCCTTGCCCGGAATCGGTGCCTCGATACGAATCTCTGAAGCGGCAAGGTTAAGCTTGATATCATCGGAAAGATTCTTAATACGGCTCACCTTAACACCGAGCTTGGGCTGAAGTTCGAATCTGGTAACCGAAGGACCTTGACTAATGTCAGTAACGGTTGCTTCCACACCAAAGATTGCAAGAGTGTCCTGAAGCTTCTGGGCAGTCTGTCTGATGGACTGAGCGGAGTCTCCGGCTTTCTTGGTGCCGACGCTTAAAAGGTCTAACGGAGGAAGTTTGTATCCGGAATAATCCGACACTTCCGCAGGCTGTATAGCAGCCGGTTCAGCGGGCTTTCTCGCTACAGGGCGCTTAACCTCGGAGCCGTTTCTTCCTATACCGGGTGCGGGCTCGGGCTTAACCGGAATATATTCCTCTATAGGCTCCTCAACAGGAGTTATGTCTGTAACACCATTAATAGGTATTTCAGGTACAGTATATGTTAATGTAGCGGGGTCAAAGTCATTGAGAATTATCTCATGAACATCGCCCACTTCAGGCTTAGTCTTAGTATCATCGGGCTGAATTTCTTTAACTAAAGTTGTGTCTGTTGTTACACCGGTAACCTTTCGGTTCTTTCTGAGCACTTCCTCGTCCATTTTGGCCTGACGTTCTGCGTCTCTTCTTTCCTGAAGAGCTTTCTCGCGAGCCTGTCGCTCTTCCTCAGCTCTGCGGCGGTCTTCCTCGGCTCTTAAGCGCTTCTCCTCGCGTCTCTGAGCGGCCTCTAAGCGTCTGTCTTCATAGAGTTCCGCCTTATAACGGCGATCCTCTTCCTTGACGCCCTGCATATATTCCTTGGTGTCACGGACACTCTTAACCAAAGATTTCTCGGTCAAAAGAATGATGCATATAAGAATAAGGGCAATGATAACAATCAAGGTTCCCACAAGGTCTATCAAAGACAAGAGTCCGTAATTAAGCGAAGCCGCAATAACTCCGCCGCCTTTGTGGGTGGTCTTGGAGAAATTGTAAATCTCAGCAACGTTATACTTGTCCAATGTGGACGTAACACCGTTAATAAGATCTACAATCATCGATACCAGTACAAACAGCATCGAAGCGCATACGCACTTTACGGTAAGACCTCTGCGTCCCAAACTCATGGATGCATAAATATAAAGTCCTGCCACGAATATCGCAACTATATAGTTTAAAAGGCCAAACACGCCAAAAAAGAAGCCCGATAAAGCGGCTCCGAATTTACCTACAAGATTAAAATTGCAGACAAAAAGAAAAATGCACACGCAAACAAAGAGGATAATCTTAATATCCCTTGCGAGTTCATAATCCTGTTTGGTTCTTTTTCCGGTTTTGGCGGAGGAAGTTGTTCTTCTCTTAGTCGAATTACTCTTCCTCGTCTGAGGTTTTCTGGTTGTTCCCATTGGTACCATCCACTTAATATATTTCTCAAAATTATAACATAAAAAGTCTATTTATTTAATGTCAAAATCATCATTCGGAGAAATTTCGACATCGTATTTCATAAGGTCATCCGAAGGCTCGAATGCATAGTCGATAGACTTCTTGACATGCTTCTTGGGCATGGGTAAAGGAGTCTCGAAGAATTGGGGTACCTTCGGCTTTTCTTCCGTATTTTCAATCGGCTTTTCTTCAGCCTTTTCTGCCCGCTTATCTTCTTCAGATTCATGAACTGCAGGCGGCTCGGGAGCTGTTTCCGAAGGTGCCTTGGCAAAAGCAGGCTCTTCCGGCTTAACAACCTCTGTAACAGGTGTTGTTACAAAGTATTCATCAATATTATCCGTTACGCTCTCTGCCTTCTTGTAATTCTTAAACAGTAAATTATCCGCGCCAATACCTGCCAGAACACAAAGGCTTATTATTACAAACCAGAATGTGTTGTTGGAAGACCCGTCAAACAGATGAATCACCATAAAAACGACGAACAAAATATTGGCAAAAGAAATCTCGTCAGACTCACTCTTAAGATGCGAAAGATAAGCAAACAGCGCAAAGGCTGCAATTACCGTAACGCATACCAGCGCAACAACTGAAATATTCTCGGGCGTAACACCGAAAATATCCACATCGAAAATACTCTTAATCGCAAAAGGTTTAAATGCGAAATGATTCAGCAAAACGACTGCAACTAACGCAATTCCTGCAACTATATAGCACATTACGGGCTTAGTCTTGGTATAAACATCAAGGAAATAGGTAACCAGGAACACTATCAGCGATACAGTCAAAAAGAACAAATTAAACCCTGCAATTTCATACATTAATCCCACGGTTGCTCTCGATATCATCAGCACCGCGAATACAACAAGCGAAGGAAGCTTGCCGAAAATGTACTTAACAGACATAAACATCATCACGGAAGCAATCACATAAAGGATAATGTTCAACACTGCGGGAACAGTCAATGTATCACCGAAAATACGCAAAAGAAACGCCGCAATATATGAATATAGCTTATGGAAGAAATTATCAAAAGAAACTTCGTTACCAAAGAACAGATTCAAAAGGTTCTTCCAATATCCGGCACCTGCGGTAGTATCGGTATAATTTTTGATAGTTCCCCATTCTTTGATAACTTTAAGATTATTGATTCTTACAAATACGCCGTACGATAATAGCAGCGCAAACATAAACCAGTAGATAACTGTTGAAATAATGGCACCGTCACTTGTATTTCTGACGGCAATCTTGTTCTTAATCAGAGAAAGAAGGAAGTATAATCCTGCCAAAGCAATAACTATAACTCCGCTGATAAGATAAGGGAGTCCGATACCGTAGAAATATACTCTGCGGCCGGCATTTTCTTCGAAAATTCTCAATAACGAAACAAAGAGTGTATAAAGATATACACTCATTATTACAGTTCCGATAGTGAAATTGATATAACCAAATACACTTTTCTTAAGGCGCATAGGGCTCCCCTTTTTCTATGCTTCTTGATCTGATAAAACCTTTTCTATATTGTAGCGAGGTCTGTGCTTGGACTCAACATAAATCTTGCCTATGTACTGACCTATAAGACCGATACACAAAAGCTGTACGCCGCCCAAAAACCAGATGGAAAGAATAAGCGATGTCCAACCGGGTTCAACCGAACCTGTAAAGTATGAAACAAACGCATAAATAGCGGCACAAATGCTTAAGAATACTATAATTCCGCCCACCCAAGCAATAAGGGAAATGGGCTTAATGCTGAAAGAAGAAATTCCGTTAAAAGCAAGTGCGAGCATCTTTTTAAGCGGATACTTACTCTCTCCCGCCACACGTTCCTTGCGGTCGTAATATACGCAGTCAGTCTCGTAACCGATCTGTGTAACAATACCGCGAATAAACAAATTTGATTCCTTGTACTCGGAAAACTGCTCCATGGCACGCTTGCTCATGAGTCTGAAATCGGCGTGATTGTAAACCGTCTTAACACCCATAGCGTTCATAAGCTTGTAGAAGCCTTCTGCGGTAGTACGCTTAAAGAAAGTGTCTGTAGTACGCTTTTTACGTACACCGTATACGATGTCCTTGCCTTCATGGAACTTATCTACCATTTCCTCGATAACAGCTACATCGTCTTGAAGATCTGCGTCGATTGAAACGGACATATCGCACATGTCCTTGGCAGTGTTAAGGCCTGCTGTAAGAGCAAACTGATGGCCTACGTTACCGGCAAGCTTAACTCCGAATATCTGCTTCGGATATAAAGCGTGCTCTTCTTCTATAAGCTTCCAGGTAGCATCCTTGGAGCCGTCATTAACGAACATAACAAAGCTGTCTTCGGATATCTTACCCTTGGAAACCAAGTCATTAAGAACTCCTCTTAATGCTTCGGATGCAATTTTTAATACTTCTTCTTCGTTGTAACAAGGAACAACTATTCCAAGTCTGTCCACTTAACTATACCCCTCTTATTAACCGATAGCCTGAGCTAAATCTTCGATAATATCGTCTACGTTCTCAATACCTACGGAAAGTCTTACAAGGTCGGGTGAAATACCTGCCTCTTTGAGCTGTTCTTCATTCATCTGGCGATGTGTATGGCTTGCGGGATGAAGTACGCAGGTGCGAGCGTCTGCAACGTGAGTTACGATAGCAATCATCTTAAGCTTATCCATTACGGCTGCAGATGCTTCTCTGGTACCCATACCGAAAGTAATAACGCCGGATGTTCCGTTAGGCATATATTTCTGAGCTAAATCATAGTATTTGTTGGACTTAAGGCCGGGATAATTAACCCATGCAACCTTCGGGTTCTTCTCAAGCCACTCGGCAACCTTCAAAGCGTTGGCGCAATGACGTTCCATTCTGAGTGCAAGAGTCTCAAGTCCGATGTTAATGTAAAAAGCATGCTGGGGAGACTGAATTGCTCCGAAGTCTCTCATAAGCTGAGCTGTACACTTGGTGATATATGCACCCTTACCGAACTTCTCGGCATATACGATGCCGTGATAAGTTTCATCGGGAGTGCAAAGGCCCGGGAACTTGTCCTTGTGAGCCATCCAATCAAAGTTACCGGAATCAACGATACATCCGCCTACTGTAGCCGCATGACCGTCCATGTACTTGGTGGTAGCGTGTGTAACAATATCAACGCCGAATTTGAAAGGCTGACAGTTAATGGGTGTAGGGAATGTATTGTCTACGATAAGCGGTACGCCATGAGCGTGAGCTGCTTTTGCAAACTTTTCAAAATCAAGAACGGTAAGTGCGGGATTGGCAACGGATTCACCAAATACACACTTGGTGTTCTCCTTAAATGCCGCATTGAGCTCTTCCTCTGTGCAGTCGGGATCGATTACTGTAGATTCGATACCCATCTTGGCAAGAGTGTTCTTTAAAAGATTAAAGGTTCCGCCGTAAACAGCGCTGGACATGATAAAGTGATCGCCCACTTCGCAAAGGTTAAATACAGCATAGAAATTGGCTGCCTGACCCGAAGAAGTAAGCATTGCGGCAACACCGCCTTCGAGTTCGCAAATCTTCTTGGCAACATAGTCGTTGGAAGGGTTCTGAAGTCTGGTGTAGAAGTATCCTTCCGCTTCCAAATCAAAGAGCTTACCCATTTCATCGCTTGAAGAATACTTAAATGTAGTACTCTGGATGATAGGCATAATGCGGGGTTCACCATTCCCCGGTTCATAACCGCCCTGCACGCAAATCGTTTCTTTTCTCATGTCCATTCTCCTGTAATATTAGTATTATTCCTGCTCTTCCCAGTTGGTATAAACGTTCTGAACATCATCGTCCTCATCAAGAAGATCGAGGGTTCTCTGAAGGTTCTTAACGGCAGTCTCATCGGTGAGGCTTACGTAATTCTGGGGAATCATGGTAACCTCTGCGCTTGCTGTGGTAAGTCCTTCTTTCTCAATAGCTTTCATTACGTTATCAAACTCATCGGGATCTGTTAAAATCTCGTAGCAGTCGTCTTCTTCGCTGAAATCCTCTGCGCCGCAGTCAAGAACGGTCATCATGAGGGTGTCGGCGTCCATAGGGCAGTCTTCCTTGTCAATATAGATCTGACCCTTTTTGTCAAACATAAAGGATACGCATCCGGGGGTACCGATGCTTCCGCTTCCCTTTGTAAAAGCACTTCTTACATTGGCCGCGGTACGGTTCTTGTTGTCGGTAAGGCAATCAACGATGATAGCGATACCGTTGGGGCCGTAACCTTCGTATGAGCAGTATTCGTAGTTAACTGCACTGCCTTCGCCTGCGGCTTTCTTAATACCGCGGTCGATGGTGTCGTTGGGTACGTTATTGGCCTTAGCCTTGGCAATAACGGTTGCAAGCTTAAAGTTATTGGCGGGATCGGGACCGCCTTCCTTAACAGCTACGGCAATTTCACGGCCGATGATGGTAAAAATCTTACCTTTAGCTGCGTCGTTTTTCTCTTTTTTGTGTTTGATGTTGGCAAATTTTGAATGTCCTGACATTTATAAATCCTCTTCTTTCTCTTTATCATCAATTTTCTTAACGGATACTTTGGAAATCATTCTGTTCTCGACTTTGAGAATTGAGAATTCGTATCCTCCGTAGTCCGTCTTGAAGCTTTCTTTCTTCTCGGGAAGGCGGTCAAGTCTTGAAATCATGAAGCCGTTAAGGGTCTCGAAATTCTCTGTGTCAAACTTAATACCGAGAGTTACTTCAACCTCTGAAAGGGGCGTTAACCCGTCAATTATATAGGTATCGTCGCCCTTGCCGCGAATATGCATCTCGTCTACGTCGTACTCATCCATGATGTTACCCACGATTTCCTCAAGGATATCTTCCATGGAAACAAGGCCGACGGTCTGACCGTATTCGTCGACTACGATGGCCATCTGGGTCTTCTTGGACTGCATGGTCTTGAATAGGTCGTCGATGTTGGTCGTCTCAAGAACCACCAGTGCCTTTCTGATAAGATTCTTAATTTCGCCTATGGGCTTATCGAAAGACTCATCTTTCGAATGAAGACGCATCGCATCTTTAAGATAGAGAATACCGATTACATGGTCGAGATTCTCATCATAAACAGGATATCTTGAATTGCTGTTGTTAAGCATGAAATTAATTGCATCAAGAAGTCCCGTATCCTTATCGATTGCAACAATATTGGAGCGGTTGGTCATAATCTCTCCCGCTTCCTTGTCGTCAAAATTAAAAATATTGTTAATCATCGTGGCCTCATCGGTCTCAAGCACGCCTTGCTCGTGACTTTCATTGACCATGTCGATGATTTCGTTCTCCTGCTTGGGTTCTTTCTCCGCTTTTTTCTTAAAAAGACGGATTAAAATATCAATTATGACCAGGGCGATAAGTACAATTAACAACCATATCGCGACGTCGCCTGATTCCATACAAATCCTCCGAAAAAATTGTAAGTGTCTTAAAAACACAAAAATAAATATAACATTTGAGCCTGTTTACGTCAAGAAATCAAGGGCTTTCCGCATACCTTTCAACACGGTCGAGAGCCGCAGGTATTTCATTCATGATGTCGCTTGCCGTAACAGACATTGAATTACGTTTTGAAACGGCCAAATCCCCGCACAGCCCATGTATAAATACCGACAGTGCCACACCCTCGGCCAAAGAATGCGAGACGGTCCTGTGAATCATCCCTCCGAGTATGCCCGAAAGCACGTCTCCGCTTCCCGCGGTAGCCATGCCTTCATTGCCCGTAGTATTAATGTACGCCTCCCCGGCCAAAGAAACTGTCCTCTCACCTTTGCGCACTACGGCAATATTATAATTATTATATATGTATGCGGCCGCTTCGTCATCGTCTAAATCAACAATTTTGAGATGATTTTTGAGTCTGCCTAGTTCACCTTTGTGAGGTGTAATTACAGCCGGCAAATTCTTGTCTTTCACAGCCGAAACAAGGGCTTTAAAAAGTACACCGTCCGTAGACAGAATATTGATTGCATCCGCGTCAATTATGAGCACCGAACCGGCTTTAATCCGTTCTATCGTGAGCTTAACCAATCGTCTTGCCTTGCCGCCTGTCGAAAGTCCGGGGCCGATTACAACGCTGTCCGCCCAGTTTAAAGCGCTTTCCATCCGCTTGCGGCTTACAATCCATCTGTAAAAAGAAAACATTGCTTCAGGCAAGTCTCTCGTAAGCGGAAGCTTGTTATTTATATGCGTTACTATCCTTATCATGCCCGCGCCTGACATCAAAGCGCTTTTAGCCGCAAAAAAACAAGCTCCGTATACATTCCTGCTTCCGGCAATCACCAGCGTACGACCGTATTTAATCTTGTCGGCATCCGAATACTTCTTGGGAAAGCATTGCGAAGCATGTTTTAAATCAAATTCTTTTATATTCAAATCAGTTTTCGTCTTTTTTGTCCTGTCCGATTTCTTTGGTCTCTTGTTCGGTGAGAGGCTCAACACCGTATTTCAAATCAAAAATGTTGATTACGTCCGCGCCGAATATGTCGTGCATGTATGTGTAGAAATTCTGATTCTTTTTAAGTTTCTGTTGCTTAATAACAACTTTTTTCTTGAGCTCGACACGCATTTCATTGACCCATTCGCTGATTTCCTCAATGTCTGCGTTATTGTCCTGAATCTGCTCGTAACATACTTCCATGGTGGCAAGCATGAGCTTATAGTTAACGTCATTAATCTGCTTGGGAATATCGTAAATATCGTCGCCAAATTCTTCAAGCTTCTCATTACACTCCTCGATAAGACGCTTATTGTCGTTAAGCTTCTTCTCAAGCGCTTTGGACGGGTTTTCGTTAAGAGCGTCCATCTGTTCCACTATCTCCGCCATCAGACGTTTCTTAAGCGCTTTTATATCCTTCGTATCGTTATTGAGCTTGCCTTGTTTCTTTAAAAGCTCGTTGAGTTCTTCGGAGAGCTTAAGAATCTCCGGTGAAGGATCCGTCTGTGTAAAGAGTCTGTGCCATGTATTGTCAAGGGTAAGCAAAGGAATCTTTTTATCCTTGAGAGCCGGTATAAAAACATCTTCTTTTCTCGACATTTAAAGAAGTCCTTTCGCTATTGATTGTCAGTTTCCTGTTCTTTACGTGTAATATTATACGTTAACTTCATTAATGAATCCGAAAGATGAACATTCTCCACCACAATGTCGCTTGGAACGTTCAAATCCACATGCGCAAAGTTCCAAAAAGCCTTTACTCCACACTTTACGAGCTTGTCCGCAACCTTAACCGCGCCGGTCTTGGGAATGGTAAGAACAGCTATGTCTATGTCATTGTCCTTAACAAAGGTTTCAAGATTCTCCATGGGCTGTACGTACATGTCTCGAATCTTTCTGCCGTATAAGGTTTCATTGCAGTCGAATATTCCTGTAAAATGAAAGCCTCTTCGCTCAAAGTTCATATAATTGGCAAGGGCCTGACCGAGGTTACCCGCGCCTACAATAATCAGGTGATGAGTCTTATTGATGCCGAGAATCTTGGCAATTTCGTCGTACAGAAAATTAACCTTATAACCGTAACCCTGCTGACCGAATCCGCCAAAATTGTTAAAATCCTGTCGAATCTGCGACGCAGTTACATTCATAAGTTGTGAAAGTTCCTGAGAAGATATTCTCTCAACATTTGAATCCTTTAATTCACCCAAATATCTTAAATATCTCGGGAGCCTGCTTATCACGGCCTGAGAAATGTTCTTATCATCCATATCGATTTTAACCCTCTGATTGTCTTATATTTAACATATTTAATTATAGAATATTGTTAAATACTTGTCAATCAATCACAAAGAAAACCGACCTCTCGCCAAAGAAGTCGGTTCTATTAATTACATATTTGATTTAATAGCCTCAAAGAAATCGTGTGTATTGACAGTCTTACAGTTGGGATTGTCACTGATTCTGGACAAATCAGCTGTCATTACACCGCTTTCAATTGTCTTAATAACAGCTTTCTCAAGCTTCTCGCCAAACTCAGTGAGAGCTGCGTTATCGTCAAGCTCACCACGCTTCTTAAGAGCGCCTGTCCATGCAAAGATTGTAGCTACGGGATTGGACTTGGGCTCTTCACCTTCCAGATATCTGTAATAATGCTTCTGTATGGTTCCGTGAGCTGCTTCGTACTCAAATACTCCCTTAGGAGAAACAAGAACGCTTGTCATCATGGACAAAGAACCGAACGCCGATGAAACCATATCGCTCATAACGTCGCCGTCGTAGTTCTTGCAAGCCCAGATGAAGCCGCCTTCTTCTTTCATTACACGGGCAACCGCATCATCGATAAGGGTGTAGAAATACTTGATACCGGCCTTCTCAAATTTTTCTTTGTACTCTGATTCGAAGAGGTCTTCAAAGATATCCTTAAAAGTATGGTCATACTTCTTGGAAATGGTGTCCTTGGTCGCAAACCATAAATCCTGCTTGGTTTCAAGTGCGTAGTTAAAGCATGCATAAGCGAAGCTAGTGATAGATGCGATGGTATTGTGAATACCCTGGATAATACCGGGGCCTTTGAATTCATGAATGAGTTCACGAGTCTCTGTTCCGTCTGCTGCGGTAAATACAAGTTCAGCCTTGCCCGCACCGGGAACTTTAATCTCCGTGTTCTTGTAGACATCACCGTATGCGTGTCTTGCAAGGGTGATAGGTTTCTTCCAGTTTCTTACGCAGGGATTGATGCCTTTAACAATGATAGGAGCTCTGAATACGGTACCGTCGAGGATTGCTCTGATGGTTCCGTTGGGGCTCTTCCACATTTCGGAAAGGTTATACTCCTTAACTCTTGCCGCATTAGGGGTAATCGTGGCACATTTGACAGCCACACCGTACTTAAGGGTAGCCTCAGCCGAATCCTTGGTAACCTGATCGTTAGTCTCGTTTCTGTGCTCGAGACCAAGGTCGTAGTACTCAGTCTTCAAATCCACGTAGGGAAGAATGAGCTCATCCTTAATCATCTTCCAGAGGATTCTGGTCATTTCGTCACCGTCCATCTCTACGATGGGGGTGGTCATGGGTATTTTATTCATTGGAATAGGCCTCCTTAAGACCGTTTTTAAC
>JAEEGL013220332.1_pt1 | contig 58136 bp, 91 predicted proteins | sample 9134231 | NCBI WGS metagenome assembly JAEEGL01 (sample SAMN16246548, study PRJNA631951) | gut metagenome | biome: gut microbiome; feature: rumen; material: fiber-attached | host: Bos | place: Iran: Karaj | collected 2018-10
CTTTAATTAGGATCATCGTTATTATTATTGCAATAAAGTATAAGAAAATCAAGAGAATCATAATTTAAGCGAGAATTAGAAATAATATAATAAATATAATTAATGGAACTACGCATCCACATCCAGAATCAACGTGCATATCCATAAGCAGAATAAACAGCCAGATGATTCCTATTATAGCACACATTGCAACAGCGGCACCTAAAAGTACTAAAACTAGAATGAGTAAAGTTATCATATTTTAATTCATTATATATTTTAGGTTACCACCAAAGCCCACCCATATATTCACCGAACAGATTAAGTCCTTCCTGGTGTCTTTTTTGAATATCCTCCTTTTGAGCCTCGGTTAAATGCCAATAATCAACACCTTCAAATGTTTCACTATCGTAATCGTAATGCTCGAAGGACCATATCATTTTGTCAATAATTTCATTCCACTCCTCGTATGTCATATTCATCGGATATCCGGAGTTAACCTCCTTGAATCTTTTAAGCCTCGGAAGTACAAACCTGGCAATTACCGAATTAAGATTCCAAGTTTCAGTATCGTCAAACCCCCTTTGGAGGCGCTGGAGCAGATATTCCTGTTCATCATCGGCGGATACTGCATAAAAACCGAAGTTGAACCCTGATGAATTTTTATGCCCGCGTGGATCGATAGAGCCAGATTCAATAAGCTGTTTAATTTTAATCTCGTTACGTCTCGACTCCCTAATACATTCGTCAATATCAGCACCCAATGCAAATCCTATAGGTTCCCTGAAGTAAAGTCCCATCTGTTCGTCTGTTGCCTTTGATATATCCTCAGGAAGATCATTAAGATCATCAAGAGCATAAATACTTACATCATGATACGGTATACCATATGTCCAGGTATATTTTACTACCTCATTATATAAGGCCAGTTCCTCCTCATCAAGAATAACAAACGTCAATTTAATTTGCGGTTCCTCGTGGTCATGACCGAAATATTCAATTTCATATACAATATCCTTGTATGATACAAAACACATATCCTCATTTCCGCATACCACACAATTATCATCAATAACAGTAAGTGTACCATCATGCTTGTATTCGTTATAACGAATTTCCTTATATTCCTTTGTTGGTTTCATGTTTTAAAAACTTATTTAAATTAATTATAATCGATTTTTATATATGATATGATACTTTTATCGGATACTCTAAAATAATCGCAAAAAACCTATTTAAAATGAGTTTAACATACTAATCGGCAAGTATCTTGGAGAGTTCGTTTTTGATTTTTGATTTATTTTTTGCAAATCCCATGTGTTCCCAAAAACTTTTACTAGCTCCGTCGTCATATGTGGGTTCAACGTAGTGCAATGTGATTTTGTTGATATTATAACTCCATTCCAGCCAACGTAACATTATTCTCGCCCATCCTTTTCCTCTGAGTTTGGGGTTTACTTCAAACTTATCGATAAAAATATTAAATGCTGGCTGGTCGATACCAGTAATTACAAATCCATCGAATTTTATTTTCATCACACCAACAAAATCACCATCACTATTATAAAGGACTATAAAAGTTTCATCATGATCAGTCATTTCAAAAGTTGACCATGATAGTGCATTTAATTGTCTGACAATCTTTGAGGTGAGTTTATTTGTAAATTTTGCCTGCATTATTTGCTAATTATTAGTAGTTATAGTATATTCTAAACTTATTGGCGTATAATACGGACAGTCTTCGCCACACTTGGAAAAGTTCACATCGTCCCCTGCAAAACATAGTTCGAGACCCCAATTGACAAGACGCCCTAAATGCTTGCATTTTATCTGTGTTCCTTTTTCTGTTTTCATAACGTTTTTATTTTTTCGTGGGTGTGGTGTTTTGCCTGTCATTTGAAAATTCATCGGGAGTGAGCGGCTTCCAATACCTGCTATGTATTTCCTCGCCATCAACATTACCCCATTTGCATGGTTTAATAATATCATAGCAGTCAACATCAGAAACTAATTCATCTACTACATCCGGATATTCCTTGCAGGTTATTTGGAAGGCCTTGTTGATCCGTTTTGCCTGCCACCAATTAACAAGTTTTCGTAATCCTATAAATCTGTTAAAATCAGCAAGACCTACCCTTAACCAGCCAAATTTAGTTTTCTTGTACGGTATTAGGGAATAATCTATAGCATGCACAAGCTTCTCATGCCAGCTGCCTCCCCACCAACATTTATATCCGTAAAAAATCTGTGAAAGACCACCATCCCAGAAGGTGAGAAAATCCGATCTATAGCATCCCCACTTCTCCTTGCCGCAGACACCAACCTTTGCCCACTTGCGCATTCTATTCTCAAGAACGGATATCGCCTCATATAAATTATCCCCGTGTTCCTTAAACCAGTTATCACCCCAGCAATGCATAGTTTTAATGTTTTCTTTTTATATTTCGTCCACAATAGATTCCTAATAGATACGAAAGTAAACACAACATACCTATTAGGAATCCAAAACTAAAAGAAGTCATAATTTATTTTGTTTTTTCCTGCTCCTTGTAGTAGTTCTTTCTATCTTCAATAATCTTTTCAATATTCAACAGGTCGTCAAATGTACAAACTCCCATATCTTGAGTATGAAAATATATATCTTCACTTCCTAAATCAGAGTGCCTGAGAATTATCTTGTCTGGATAGACTTGGACATTATTAAACATTGTGACTGAAAGAATTGTCTCATTAAAGTTATCTATAAAGTACTCCCAATCAGGAAAGCTCTTTATATGACTTACAACTGCCCATCTATCACCACCTAATACTTCTAATTTTGCTCTAATTGCCATGTAATTATCAGCAGCAGACTTTAAAATATCTTTAATATTGTCATATTTATGAGGCATTAAGTCAGCCTTCATTGCTTCTACTCTATTCATATATATTATATTTAATTATTTAAAAACTCATTAATATAATCAACTAACTTTATAAGTTTACCGTTTTTTGAAAGTAGTAATGATGTGGGTGTGATAAGCTGAAGATCTTCGTCCTCATTGTAATATCTTAGGTGTTCGAGTTCTCGCTCGTACCATTTAATAAATCCACCTTTGGCTTCAATTTGGGCTGCATCCATAACATGAAAATATGTATAAAGGTCGTTTTGTTGTTCCTCACCCCAACCCTCTATAGTTCCATCTGGATTAATATCCAGGCCTATATAATCACCATAGCCGGCTTCACCAATACAAAGGAAATCCGGTACATAATCATTTTCAACCGAATCCGCAACCTCATCATTATAAATGAGTTCATATGTGCCTTCGTCACAGATCTTATCAAATAAATGGATTTTTTCTCCATTCCAATTAAGAACCTTGCCCTCGATAGGATCAATGTCCCAAGTAACCCTTTCATTATCTCTATCGAATCCGGGAATAAAATTCATAACCTCTGATGAATCCTTGCCTTCGATTTCAAATTGTTCATTTTCTTCAATATCCCACACAGGAATCTGTATTCTTAAAATTAAACCACTCATGTTTTTATTTTTTTTTATTTAAAATTCTTTCTAATATTCTTTTATTTATTTCATCTGATATTGCTTCGGTTCCGCCGTTAATTATATCTTCTGCTTCCTTTTCGAGTCTGACGATCTCTTTTTCAGTTAAAGGATGATTGCCTATAACTTGAAGGAATCCTTCTGTTTCATCGTCACCACCAAATTCATAATGATAAAAAGGTTCAGTTCTTTTTAGTTTCATTTTTGCTAGTTCTGTTTTTTTTCTGTCACCTGAATCAAAGGCTTGCTGCTGACACGCATCGGGCTATATGCCATTACTGTATGTTTCATTTCTTCACGTTCTTCATCATCAAACACCATGTCATAGCGGGCTTTCCTGAGACTCTGATACATATCCCAGTATCTATCAGACTTATCACTATAGCCGATTCCCATAGTCTCATTGCCTTTATACCCCCAGCAGGTTTTCCTTAGCTTATCCATGCACTCTTCAACAGTCTTTCTCATATCCCACCATTCTTGCGTACCTATAGATGAACCACCCTGACCTTCGTTGTTGCGTTTATCATATGCTTCTTCACACTGATACTGTGCCATAGCATCCAGCTGGCCGCAAATAAAACGAGCCATAAACTCACATGCATGCTCAAGGTCAAACATCTGGTCTTCATCGACTTCGATTAAAAATTTCTTTTTTTGTTTTTTCATATTTTTAATATATTATTTTTTTTAATCTAGTAAGTCTTCATCTGAACATATAAAGTCAATCATAATGGATACTATTTTACCTTCTTCATTCTTGCCTACATAACAATCATATGTACCGTCACCATAAGCAGTGGAAGATATGATATAGTTACCACAGTAAACTGGGCTTCTTCTTCTAAAAATATCACAAATTTCATTATACCACACATCATGCGACTCCTTATCGTAATTAATTGTATTGTGGTAATGATCTGCGTCAAAAATACCAACCATTCCAGAGTCTACCCCGACTTCGAAATCACACACTTCGGTTGGTTCTACATTTGGAAAACTTTCATGATGTACTATAAGTGCAAAAGGAACCGCAGTAGAACTACCAAACATATTAGTTTCTCCATATTTTATTTCTGCTATCCAGTTACCTTCTAGAACATTATCTATAGTTCCTTGGCACCAAGTTCCGGGTTTATAACAAGGATCTGAGACTGTTACTTTATTGTCTAATTTAAGTATTATTTTTTCTTCCATATTTTCAAAATCATAATTCAATAGTATTTCTATATACTTTAATAAATTGTGGATGTATATTATCAAACGTATAACAAGCACCTTCACAATCTACACCCGCATCCTTATAGATATTTATGTTAGATTGCCTATTTAGGTTTATTTTAAGAACTATAAAATCTTCTCCGTAATGATCTATACTCTTAGCAAATTCTTTAAGTTCCTTATCAGCTTCTTTCGGATGTTTAAAATTTTTTGTAGCATACAAGAATATCTTTTCCGGGAACTCCCTGTAGCTGCTTTTCATGCATCTAATTCCTTTTCTCAAAATATTTTCGAGGTATTCTTTTTTAGTTATATGATAGACTACTCCACAACAATCATAAAATATAAAGTTGTTCACTTTATCTGTAAATTTAGGCTCAAGATGTATTATCGAGTTTTCTCTCAATGTTATATAGTAGTTGAAATAAAACAATAATCGGTTAAATTCCTTATTCAAACATACAACATCTGCAATTAGGTTACTCGGTGTTTTTATAAAAATATTAGTATTAACTCCGGATGTTTCCTTCGATATTGTGATTTTTTTATCTATTTTGGAAAGTACCCTGTTACTAAGATAATCTATTAATAATTGGGCATCATGCGACTGGAACATTTCAAGAATATAGTCCTTATTGAAAGGTTCTTCATTGAATTTTTCTTCAATCAAATCATAATAATTCCCAAAAAAATCTCTATACCTATTCTTTTGTTGTAAATATCTTGCTTTTGAATCTAAGGTTCTGAATCTCAAATGATTCTCCAACGACTGCATTTTGTTTTATTTTTTTTAATCATGATATAATATATGCAAATTATCTGATTTATCAAGAACGTATATTCGTTTCCCTTCTTGTTTCGCATAGTTTATCTCACAATTTGTACCGTAACTATCCCGAGAATCCGGGAGTACGATAACTACATCACAGACAGATAACATTGAATAGCATATTTCGAGATATTCATTAGGATTAAACTTAGACGTATCTTTAAGATGCCAGACAATCGCCGGATTCATGACGCCACAGTTATTATTTACCAGGATATCTTCTACTCGATTAAATCTTTTGAATATTTCTTCGGTGCCGAATCCTGTCATTTTACCCGCTATATAAACCCTAGTGTTATAAATATCATCCAGTGTTAAATGATAAGAATCGGTATCTATTGTATTTCGTTTATATGTCAATTCCGAAATAATACCGACTAAACTATAGTCGATATCTTTAATAATATAATGATTCTTTTCTGATTGCAAGTCCTTGACATTTTCTTCAAACATCTGCTTTGCATTCATCAATGTCTTGTAATCCTTTTCTTTATTGGTTTTTTTAAATCTTTTTTCAAGTTTTTCAATCCATGCATCCTTTAAAGACACGTCTGGGGAAATAGTAGTGAATTTTATTTTCTGTTCTTTGAGATAATCCCGAAAAATCTTATGAGATGCTGTCATAACTACATATCCCTGATCAGATAAGTGCTTTGCGATATTTGCATATACTTTATACCAATTCTCATCACGACTTCCGTCAACAAAAAAATTACTCGACTCTAGGTCGATGTAATTAGAACTGAGTTCGGAGGCAGTCGATTTGCCAATTCCTTGATATCCTGCTAAAATCATAAGTCTATATATTCAATTTTTTCCTTAGATCTGTATATCTTATTGATTATATCCTTCTTTTCTTGTATAAATTCGGTTGCTTCGTATTCATTTTCAAAACACTCAGCCGAATCTCTTGATAATTTTATATCGCAACCAGATTCAAAATAAAACCAAAGACCCAAATAATTAACTTGAGGATAATACAACACTTTATTATCAGTACTGGTTACTTTTTTTAACCTCCACTTAGAGTACCTCATTAAAGAATGATGTTCTCTGATATCGTTACATATTGCCATCCAAATGGCTATTAGACCTACAGATAGTACTGATAAAACTACTATTACTATACAAAGTATTTCTACGTGACTCATATTCAATAAGAAAATTAATTAATTTCTATATAATTATCTGATTTGTTGGTTTTATAAGATTTTGTAAGTCGTTCCTTAACCTTCACTATGCGTTGTTTTGCTAATTCCTCAGATCTGCAATCACCAGAAGAAAACATTTTAAATGGCATCAACTCATCCCATGATTCTAAATAGTACCAAATAAGAAACGGTTTTACCTGAACATAGTATTCGTTTCTATCTGATTCTGCGTTATACCTTATTTTGATTCTCCATTTAGCATATAAAAGACTTCTATAGTGAGTATATATACTACGGCCACACCATGCGTTTAACCACCAGCAGGTTATAATTGGAGTAAGAAAAATAAAAATTGAAATGATAAAATACATAACTTTCGATTTTTTTAATTAATAACTGTAAATCTCTAACATCTTTAGAAGGAGCACCTAAAGAAGTCGGTAGAAATTTTATTTGTTGTGGATGTTCTGAATTAAAAAATTATAAAACTGACGCCAAAATAAAAGGCAAATTTCTTAAATATCAATATATCGTATAGAGTCTAAATTTTGATGTTTGTTATACGCCTCATCAATTTTTTTCTGGAATTTTGTAATTGCCCGCCTTGCCGATTCCTCTGACGTATAACTCGTACTTTTCATATATGACAATTCACCCCATGACTCGACATACCACCATATGAAATGTGGTTTGACTTGAATATAATAATCATAACAATCACTTGTATTCCAATCTCTGACAGCCTTAATTCTCCATCTAGCATTTACTATGCCAGGATGATATTTGTAAATGGAGGTTGTTGAGTAAAATGATAATACAAACATTAAAACTACCAATATTAAGGCAATTATTCCAAATATATGCATATTTTCTTAACTTTAACAATATATAATATATGAATTAATTCAAAAAAAATATCCAAATTTTAATATACTGGTATATATCCTTTAGGATCGCAGAAAAGATACAAAGCACTATTGTTGGGGTGGGTGAGGGCATGCCAGAGTTCGCAATTTTCATCACCAAGGATTACCTCACGATGATCCCCATACTTTTCCAATGCATTATAAACCTCCTGGAGATTCTTTACTGTAGTCCCTTCAAACCAAGGATTATCGACATATAGTATTACCTCCGAATCCGGCAGACTACCTGCAAGCATAATATCACCTATATAGTTAGGTTTACCATTTGAGTCGTAAAGACGTGGAAGTACGTTAGGCGTTGTTTGTAAAAAATTTTTCCAAAGTTCTTTTAATTCCTTGACTTTCATAATTTTATGCGTTTTTAATTTTATCTAATAATTTAATACAATTTTTATATTCCTTTTCATTATATTCATTTCCGGCTTCGCAGAACATCACTAGAGCCATAATTAATTCTTTTACATCGTTATATTTTCCGTATGCCAAAACGGACTTGGAAAACATCGTCCAAACAATCGTTTTTAATATCAATCAACCAACATTTCATTTCATTTATATTCAAAAAATGCATAATTTCTGACAAATCAAGTAAGTAATAATCCCATGAACCTCGTCCATTCAAGCCTCCACTTAATTCAACCACAAGAGTATCACATTCATCAACGTATGCTGTTGAAAATCTGATATTACTAGAAGAACGGCAATGATCTTTAATAATACTCTGGCATTTCTCCAATAAAAGACCCTGCTCCCATGTAAAATTTTGATGTTGCATTATAATTCAATATTTTTTAATAACTTAATATATGTATATTTTAAGTATTTTTTATTAGTATTTAGAAATACTAAAAAGGACATTCTTCGGGTGGCTTATCCATACCTTCGTGCTTACTGTTCCTTGCTGCAATTTCGTTCCAAGCCCACTCTTTGTGAACCTTCTTTTCAAGCTTGGTACAATACACATCATAGTCTTCCTCGTCAAAGTCGGGGTTCCAATAAGGTCCTTCTACTTTTCCAAACGGACATTCACTGCAGTATTCTATTTCAACTTTTACTTCCATGGTTTTATTAGTTTAAAAGTTCATCTTCAGGAATCAATGCTAAAGGGTTGTGTTAGTTCATGGAATATACAATAAAGTTGGATTGTTCTTCTGAATCTGGATTTCAGGGAACCTATCACCAAACTTTTTAGAGTTAAATGCATAAGTAATAATATGGTAGCCGTTCTTAGTTGGCAATACTTCCATAACTGTATGAACATCACTTGGTTTATGCTCAAGAGTTTCGATAAAGTCAACTATATCACCAACATTAACATCGTACTTCTCCAAGTCAACAAAGTCCACATCAACTACCCATCTCTTTCCTCCTGCGCCAAACTGACCACAAACGGAATCCCAAATATGATATGTGTGGTTATAATCCGGCTGCATAATGTGATCGGTTACAGATTTTAACATCTGGAAGGTACACTGTTGGAATGACCGATACTGCAAGTGGATGTATGCTCGCGCGTTGTAGAATTCACAGAGTCCAATTATTTCATTTTTTAAGTTTACTAAGTGATCTATAGACTTGATATAATAACTCTTCACTAACCTACTGTTTGAGCCCAGTTCTGGATGTTCCTTCTTGCGCTGGAGTAACTGGATGAAATAGAAGCAATCATCGCTAAATGAAGGAAACTCTAAGAGGTTTATTATTTTGTCAAAATTATCTATCATTTTTTTTAAGTTTTATAGTTTTAGTATTTTACCTACAAATAATCAGAAATGTTGCGTATATAACGCCCAACAAGAATCAAACAGATGACTGCTACAAGGACGGCACAAATACCAAAACCAACCCGTCCTCCCTTAAAACTAATAATAGCCGTCATAATATCCAGTGCAGTACAACCAGCCATAACACTAGCCATGAATAACGATACTATAATATTTTCTATTTTCATAATTATATATTTTACTCGTCAATACAATCAATATCACCAGCATCATAATACTTGGAATGCTTTGGTCCTTCTGGAAAATCAGTGTCGTCAACACAAAGAATATCATCTGTAGTGATATTTTCCAATTCTTCTGCTAATCCTTCTGAAGAATCTGCATCGTCAACACAAAGAATATCATCTGTAGTGATATTTTCCATTTTTACTTCTTCTCCACGCATTTTAAAGTCTTTTTTATTCATAGTTTTATAATTTATGGGTTATTAATATCTACTATCTACTCGCAATCAAATACAATATTATACTTATGATAAGCCAAACCAACAGGATACCTCCAAAGATATATGTAGGTATAAATACTGTTGCCCATGTCCAGGTAGCAATGTTAGTTACTCCGGCGGCTTTGAGAATGATAAATACTGCCTGGATGATTACATAAATAGGAGTCATGCATCCCCAGCCCTTTGTTGTGTTAATTTTCTCTGACATATCTTTAATTTTTTAAATTGTTTATGACCCAATATAATCTAAATTAGTAAAAAATTTCATGTTAAATCCGAGTTTTCTACTTCTATATATTTATTTTAGACAAAACACACATAATATATTGACAAAAAAAAAGACTCCTTGGATTCTCCAGAGAGTCTTTTTAAGGAGGATATATAGGGTTAAACACGACTATGATAAAAACTTGATAAGATCTCCAGCAGATATGTTAGTTAGATCCAAAACAGGAACTTCTGGGTCTGCGTCGACTACTGCTTTATTTGCTTCATCAAGCTTTGAATAATCAATAAATCCGGCTACGTCAAATATCTCTCTCAGTGTAGTCCTATGCTTGACATTATTAACCATAGCATCGTAAACATCTCTTGCATTTCTTGTCGACGATACCATAGTATCACCAGTGTGCAAGGTTACCATATATGCCTTTCCGTCGTTGATAATACCTACCATCTGCTGTCTCTTTTCAGAGGTACACATAGTCTGCATTTGGATGTTACCAGGGTTAACCATGTAGTTCTTCTTCATTTTTTGTACGGCTTCTTGAGCAAAGAATAGCTTGTACTTACTACCATCGTCCCCGTTATATCTATTGATGTATACTACAGAATCAGGCGCTCCCTCTGAAACGTATATACACTCAGCCGCTTCTGGATTTGCGTTTGTCATATCACCCGAGTAGATGATCTTATGCTCTGGATTAGAGTCATAGTAAGAAGAGTTCCATCCATAGCGTTGTCTGCCGTCGGCGGATACTAAACTTAAATCAAAGTCCCTAGTACCCCACTCATTTCTCCAGTAGCAACCTATAACGTTATCCTTAGTCATATTATAATAGGTGCCAATCGGTAGGTTTCCTACAAATGACTTTTGAGATATAGGTACTGCTAGTTCATAATTCTCCGGATACTTAACTACACATATCTTTTCTGCCAAGCTAGTCTTTATCGAACTGAGAAGGAATGTCTGTAGGTCTTGACACATAGAGAATCTGTTAAAGTTATTATTGGTATGGTGTTTGATATATGCCTTCTGGTTACGGATAATATATGCTTTGACGGATTCCGTATTGAAATTATCCATGTTTTCTTTTACAAAGTTGAGTAACTGTACCTTCTTAAACAGACTACACTTATCGATAGCTCTATATTTCTTTGCCAGAGAGACAGCCGGATCCAAAATATTGGTTAGGATATCCTTCTGCATAGGCTGGTGATATGTATTTGCATACTTACGTATCTTGTTGATAATCTTGTGGTTATTTCTATTTGCTTTCTTAAATGCTAAAAACAAAGGTTTGAACCTAAAGAAACACTTGCTCAGTTCAATCATTTGATCTTCAGTAAAGCGAGAAAGATCAACACCAGACCTAGTAATGCCCATGATAGTTTTGCTATCCTTGACAACCATAGCCGACTTAGTAGCGTTATATACCATGCACCTTATCATGTCTATGCCTTTTGTAGGCATCAGATTCAATTCACATGAAAGTATCGCCTGAGCCTCCTTATTTTTAATGTCATCTATAACAATCGTATGGCAACGGCAGTAGTGATTGATAATGTATTCACATATATCACGAACGAGACTTTCCTTCATAGCAACACCAGTGCATAATGAGTCTATACACATTTTCATCATCTCATCCTCTGTAACAGCCCTGAGGAACTTCATACTTGTAAAGTCTACATCTAGATCCTTACCAAAATTCTCATTGAGGATCAATGTATCGCCAGTATAATCAGTACCATAAGTAGATGAATAATGAATCAGCTGGTCGATAAATAACTGTAATCTATCCTTCGATACCACCTCGTCAAATGTAGTATAAAAGGTAGCATTCGGATTAATCTTTAAAGAATCCAGATATTCGTTAACATCTGGCTGGCCGATCAGTGACGGATCGACAATATACCCACAGTTCAGTGATTTTTTAATAAAGTCGTGCTGTAACTTTTTAGTTGTAATAAACGATTCGGAGACAGCTGCTTGGAAAAAGTCAATAATACTTGCTTTCATGATCTATTGTGTTTTTAAAAGAGACGAGTAGTAAACTTACGAAAATGGACGTATGTGTTTTATAGGAACTACTTATGTCTCTATATGTTAATATTATTAATTATTTCAAAAAAAAGAGACGAGTAGTATATCACCAAAAACTTTAAAATAGGAACTACTTATGTCTCTATATGTTAATATTATTAATTATTTCAAAAAAAAGCCGGATGGTAGTAATGTGGCACATACTTTCAGTATGTAATATAGGAACCATCTCTGGCTAAATAAATACGGAGTGTATAAACCACTGAATTTTACGAGTCGAACGTATGCAGGAACACTCTTTGTATTTAGTGAAGTTTTTTTTTTAAAACTTACAACACAATATAGTCAGTAATGATACATTTTTAAATATATAAATAAAAAATATTTGATTTATTTTTTAATTGATTGATATAGAATATATTAATAAATAAAATTTTATAATATTTTAAATATATTTATTTTAAAGTTGATAAAAAAATATAAAAATTTATGTTTCTTGACAATCATAGGATACATATTGGCATAGACCCTTCGCTTAACTCGACTGGTGTGTGTATATATGATTACACTACCCAGCAACCTATAAGTTACTATATAATATCTTCTAAGTTTACACAAAAAGCCTTAAAATACTCAGATGATACTATAGTTAATATCCGGCAATATGATAGATATAATGTTGATAAATCATTACCTTATGATGTACTAGAAGTTAATAAAACTAAAAATCTTCGTGGTATTATGTTTTGTATTTCGAGGATTATTAATGATTTTTGTTGTTTACATCCGGAAATTTGTGGTATAAAGGTATATATGGAAGGTATTAGTTATGGATCAACTGCTACTACGGCAGTTATGGAACTTGCCGGCCTTAATTATCTTATTCGCAATCTGCTTGAAAATATGAATATAAATTATGAGATTATCACACCAATGGCTAATAAGAAGTTTGCTGTTGGGATAGGTAATGCGGATAAAGATGTTATGGTTGCTGCGTGGATGCACTGCCAGCCCAAGCAACTTCTTGAAAAATCATCAAGAATTAAAAATAATGCTGTAAAACTAGATGATATTGCCGATGCTTATTTCTTAGCAGCTCATCAGGAATAGATTATTATATTATATATAATTATAAGATATGATATAAAGTGAAACCTATTGATAACTACATAAACGAACGTCTAAATCCTAGACACTTAGGACATGCAGGTGAATATAATCCTATACCGATTCAAAAATCTCTTACATGGGATTTTAAATATAACAGCAAAAAGTATACTGTATGTTCCTGGGGATGGCAGTATGTTATAACAAAAGACCCGTCAGGAAAATTTTACCTGATTTTCCGGTCACCCGAATCTCGTTCTGTTTTTTTGACTGATTCCAAAGACAAGGTGTTTATTGTAATGTCGATGAAACCCGGAGTTACATCTCAACCCAAATTTTATCAAGATCTTATCAGATATTTCTCTACCCACTATCCTATTGAGTCAATTGAGATGTGGATGGCTCCAGAGCAATTAGAAATCGACGATGCTGTGGGAGATATAGTTGATGACTTTTATCAAAAATATAAGTAAAATATAATACCAATGAAATCTATTGATAACTACATAAACGAACGTCTAAATCCTAGACACTTAGGACCAACATATGTACCAGGAAGTCCTTGTGATGTAATAGGAAGTCCTTGCTGGGAGTTTGAAGCCGGTGGAAGAAAACAAAGACTTCAAACATCGGATTGGAAATATGTGATTTTAAGTGGAACGGGCAAGACTTTTTCTGCTTCGTTTTTATTTTTCTGGTCGCCGTCAACAAATTTTGTTTTTGAAATAGTATCATTTAGAGATAGTGTAGTGATTATGGAAATGAAACCTAATGTCACCAATAAATCTAATTTTGTTCAAATACTGCGAGAAATGTTCGAAGGACCTACTAATTTAATAAGATATTCGTGGGCGTCTAATATTGTATCATACAGCGGTCAAGTGCGTGATATTATTAATGATTTTCGTCAAAAATACAAATAATCCTGATGCGAACCCTAAAACAATATATTACCGAACAATTTAATACTACTAATAATAGGGAACTTGTTTACGAAGCTCCTGAAAAAATTAATAATTCTTGGATTATCCGAAACTCAGATTCACATGAATTCAACGAAGGTAAGGGTAGTATCATATTAAAATCAGATGTAACAGAATTAGACAGTGATACTTTTGAAGGTTGTGAAGAATTAATATCTGTTCAAATTCCCGGATCGATTGTGACTATCAGTGAAGATGCATTCCAATGCTGTAAAAATCTAAAACCTGTACAGATACCCTCAACCGTAACCAAGTTTGGAAACTATACTCTTTCTAACTACCGCAGAAATAATACCGATCTAGAAGAGAAATATGGTGTTATCAAAGGAGATCCTACTTGGGATTATATGCATAATCTTTATATATCGTTTAGCTTGAGCGAATTACCACAAAAACGATTATTAATTAGTCCATCAAATGATCTATACGACCTGCACGATGACAATACATCAGCAGTAAAATATACAGACGAAGAACTAACGAGACTAATAAAAAGTATATCGGATTATATGCAGCCCGGAGAAGTATTAACAGCTCATGGCGGGCTGACTCCTGGTGGTCTAAGTCTTATCAAGAGGTTTACCAATCACAGATTTATAAAAACTGGTGAAAATAAACTTTCATGGTCTAGTAAAATCTGCCGGCAGTATGGTATACCAGATGATGAATCCTGGATGAATCAACAAAAATTCATTGAATGGCTGAAGAACCCCTCACACAAAAATGATTATGGAATAATAGATGGGAATAAACCACTAAACGACGAAAACACCTATCCTGTGGCCTGGGTATTGAAGAAAATTTAATATTATACTAATGAAAACTATAGATAACTATATAAATGAACGTTTAAATCCAAGACATCTAGGTAGTAATTCAATAGATGATCTTCATATCAAAGGAACTGCATGCTGGACTAACAGAGATAATGCTCCGTTTCTTATAGTTATAGCGGAGGATTGGCATGTTCATGCATGGAATGATCATGGTTCAAATATTTTGTTATTCTGGTCACCTAATAATGATTGGATGCCTTATTTAAGATGTGATTCTAAACCAAAAGATTATCCGTCTTGGAATTTCACCTCAGTATACCGCAGGACTGATAGCAGGACTCCGAAAGACATAGAAAAGAATTTTCATACCTGGGTTCGTAAAAACGCAGGATATGAAAATCTTGATAATGTAAATATATCAATGGATATTAAAGAAATAGTTGATAAGTGGATAAAAACACTTTAAAGTAGTGTTTCTGTTTTTATAAGTTTCTGGTTAGTAGTGGATTTATCCAATCCTCCCAGAGCTTCAACATAACGTCCAAATTTTATATAGTCCCAGTTCTTCCAATCTGTTGAATCCGTAAATATTTCTTCTGCATTCTGGCCAGTATACCACGCTGTCTTTAGATTGTATTTTTGTGAAACTATATCACGTAGAACTTTAAGTTCCTCATATTCTTGCTGGTTTGTTGAAAGACCCAAAAAACAAACACAAGTGATACCCCTTTTGTTTAGAATCATAGATTCCAAGAGTTCTTGTGTTAATTGTGTACCTATATCTTGTCGAAGATACGGTGAATGACATCTGGGACATGTATATGGGCAATTTGTTAGATTTATTGCGAGAGTAACTTCATCAGGTACTTCTTGGAATACTATCTGTGTATTATAGAATTTAATCATATTTTAAAATGTTTTTGTCATATTTTCCAGTTTCTGTATATACGTACTATCCTCTGCATAAGTACGGCCTATAAACGTCTTATAATCAGATAATGTGGGTTTTTCCTTAAAGGTATAAAGATCCCAAAGAACTCTATCCAGAACAGCAGTTTGCCAGTTACGATAGTACCCATAATTTGTATTGGCTTGTGCCGAGTGGCATGTCTGTGTTGTGGGTCTTTTATAAACACACTTCATACCGAATGGATTATTATTAGTTTTAAAGACTTGGGAGCCATAATTAGCCGATTCTAGCTTTGCCTGGGCTAAGATTATCTCCGGATACCATGCACCTACCATTTCAAGCAAATCCATTACGGCGGAATCGGAACATTGTAGCACCTCTGTTGTTGTTAGGTAATAACCGATTTGATAATAAAGATGTTCGGATTTTTCCAAACGAATAATATTCTCAAGGGAATCCTGTAATAGTACTTGAGTATCGGAGAGTTCATTGTTTACTGATTTCAATGCATGTGAATATAATCCCAATCCAATGCTTGTAGATATTCCTGCACATAATAATAAGTATATAAACAATACTCTAATGAAATTACTTTGTCCAACTGGTTGTAAAGTATCTTTATCAAAAACTATATATCTTTTCATTTTCTATAATTATTAAATGAGTTAAACTATTTCACCTTTAAAACAATGAGGACTGCATGTGTAATATGGTTGTTCGTATTCGATCCCGGTTCCCCAGTCTATACAGTCGAAGCGATAATCGGCTGCTGCGAGACATCTGTATTCATTCCAATAATCTGAAATAATTCTACCGGCGTGACTTCTATGTCTGGTACCTACTGCACATTCATTGAAAATACGCTCATGTCTCGGCATTACTTCGCTACAGAGTTTCATTAACTCAGTATAGGTTTGCTTGACTATCACCATATCCTGGCGAACTGCTGTTCTACCGCTATCATCACGAGGACGAAGAGCTGACATAATATTATCTACCCTAGAACATAGATTTTCATAATCCGCACATTCTCGCTTACAGTCAAATCTAGACCCATCATCTGCAATATACGTCGTTATTTCTTTCATATATATTTTTTTTTAATTTTAAACAAGTTTTTATCTTAGCCTATAAAGAATATCTCAAAATACAAAATCCTTTCAAAATACCTATTTAAAATGAGTTTAACAAAGTATATTTATTCAACTTACATCCCAATATAAGCTAAACTTGACAAAATTTTCACAAATAAATAAAAAAAATATTACATATCTTGGGAAGGTTTATCGAAGCTCCACTCTGTATAGAACTGATGAGATGTAAACGCCCATGGAAATACTCCATGCTTATCTGTATATCTAGTCGAATGATAATTGGATCTTATATCCATATTTGGCTTTGATAGATACGTTGAATCCAGTGCATATATTATATTTGGATCTGATAAAACTTTATTTTTATAAATATTTATATTAAGATCTTCGTCGAAAAGATTTTCTGTTTTATCTTTGTATTTATTAGTAGAATCGTAATTAATAGTTATATTATTGTCATTTGCTATTTGATTCCATAAAGTAGGAGCTACTAAGGAGCCATTATAAATTACTTCTTTTGTATTCTCATAATATGTTCTTACTGTGTTTAATAGTTTATTATTAGGTTGTGCACCAAATGAACCACACTCCAATGTTCTTTTTAGTTTGTTATCCACTGGGTGTCTTTCTGCATCAAATACATATGGTAGGTCTAGGAGCTCGTTAAATGATTTGTATACCATAACATCACAGTCTAAATAAAATCCCCCGTACATACTAACAGCATATACCCGCGCATAATCTGCAAAAAAAGCCCATTTTTTATTTAGTAAAGCGTGTTTAGTAAATGATATCTCCTTAATCTTATCAGGTGTCCAGTTAATAAATGTATAATCTGGAAGATACTTCATCCATGCTAAAAATAAACTATCATGTGTATCTGGAATCTGTTTATAATTTATATAACAGAAGTGAATTATCTTCGGAATTGTCTTACCATCATACTTAGGTAGATCCTCCGGTTTTAATTCAGACGCCTTTTTAAGAAACTCAATGACTTTTTGATTAGTCGTGGTTTTATTTCCTCTTGTGTGTGTTTTTAGTTGTGGTTTTTGTATTTTATTGATATTTAATGGATTAAGCATATCTTGTACTGAAAGTGAAACATTATTGCCCAAGAATAGGCCTGATTTGTTTGTTCTTTTTGGCTCCCTCGGTACTGTAAATTTTTCAATGTATCCGTCAAACCTATAATCCGGAAAATGAAATACACACTCGGAGCATGGTTTTTCTTCGACTTTATAGTCACCTTTAATAATATTTAAGTCTTCAATTTTTAAAACCTTATACAATGTTTTTTCAAGGCACTCGACAGTTATGTTTTGGGGGGTTTCAATCCATTCCAGAGCATCTGCAAAATGCTTATCCAATAACGGTTTATACATGCCGTCGAATATATTCTTCATAGTACTACACTTTCCAGCTATAAACCATGAAGACACCCATTTATGACTCTTTATATATTGAGCAACGTTTATTTTGTCATAATTTAGTACATTTACTAATTTTTCAAAGTTTTGAATTTTAAGTCTACCTGTAAGTTTAATAACAAAATCATCCAGATCTGTGATAGTGTTAAGGCCTGTTTGTATGCATTCTAAATCACCTAGTGTTTTAATATTTGTTATATGTGAATATATATCAGATGTAAATGCTTTTGAATCTAATGATATTAACTGGACTTTTTCTGGTAATGTTGATTTAAATTTCCATCCTGAATTTTCAACCAGATATATATGTTTAACAAAAGGAAATGACTCGTAATACTTACATGCATCTATATATTCTTTTTCTCTCATATTGGTTGTTTTATGCGAATTTTTATATATTCTTTCATCAACATTAACAGTAGCTGTCAAAATTATAGAAATATCTGTTAGTTTGGTGTTCATAGTTAAAATTTATTGTTTTTATAAAAAAAATAAGGAAATACCTTAAATTATTTAAGAGCATTTCCTTTGTTGTATTAATTTTAATTTATATTTTAATCCATAGGATTCTTATACGTAAGAACGTTTGATGAATTATATCCGGCAATTTGTGTATATGATGCTCCTGCCACTGGGAACACAATATTAAGTATGGTTCCTGTACTTGGATGTTGAGTTCCCGGCATTATCTGGCAATTTTTAAGTTTATTGGGACTTGGCCATGTAGGATCTGAACTCGTCACATAACAGTACTTAACTCCGTCATATACATGCATATTTTCAATATCTGCATAATTTGACGCATCATATTGTGTAGGGTCCGTATTTATATTTGCGTTATATCCAAAAACATTATATGAAACGCCATTTTCAAATACACATGATTCAATGGATAATTCAAATACGTTATTAGAAACCAAGTTTCCAAGTTGATTTTTGGAAAATTTATATCTAAATATATTATTTTTACATCCGGAACCTAATACATTATGACTGCATGAACCACCATCAGTTATATTACCCATAATATTACTACTACATCCTTGACCAAAAATATTTTCCTTACAATCACTACCCAAATTATTACTACTACATCCCTGACCGAATGTGTTATGGGTACAACTAGTATCCAGTGTATTTTCTGTACATCCCTGGCCAAATGTATTATGAGTACAACCGCTACTCAAATAATTACTACTACATCCTTGACCAAAAATATTTTCCTTACAACCACTACACAAATTATTACTACTACATCCCTGGCCAAATGTATTATGAGTACAACCAGTATCCAATGTATTTGATTCACACCCTTGTCCGAATGTGTTATAATCACTATCTGTACAAAGGATATTATGCAAACATTCACAATCAAATTTATTTTGTGAACATGAATCTTGTAATACATTAGATGAACAATTATTTCCGAAGGTGTTTACTTTACAATAATTATTCAAAGTATTTCCAATACAATTTCCTTCCATAATATTCATTATACAATTGCTTCCGAAAATATTATCATGACAGTTTGCATCAAGTTTGTTACCTATACATAACAACTGCATTAATTCAGTGAAATAACCCCCAGCCTCCGCAGGATCAATCACCTCTGCAAGTCTTGGAAGTATTCTGTTAAAATCAACATTTAAAAATACATTTTTATTAAGCACCTGTAAGGAAAAATTGTATGGTGGATCATATGGTCCAGCCCCCGTGATATATTTTACCCATGATTCAAGCTGGTCATTATGATATTCCTTAATAACATTTTCAAAACATAAGGACATCCAATTTTCCTGAATCATATATCCCAATGAATGATCCGTATTAACACCATATATGTCATTATTAAATGTATATACATATGTTCGGGGAGCCTTATCGGAATATTCAATATAATACGCATACGCATCATATATTATCAACTTATCTCCAGTATCCCAAAAATGAGGTATCGTTAATAATTCAGATGCCTGATTATAATCATTATATAAACACAATTCACCATCACCATTAATAAATATATATGGGCTATTTGGATTACCATCAATATAAAATGCTTCATACTCAATGTCGTCAATCGTTACTGTAATACCATCCTCAATTGCATATAGTTCGATATCGACTGTTCCACTTGAATCCCAACTGATCGCAGATGAATTCCCGAATGTATATGTTAAACCATATTGTACAAGATATTGTGCAAGATAGGTTTCAAATGTTATCATTTGACCGGTATCATATACAAACATCATTGACTGGCTTAATATACCATCCGAATCAGCTGTAAAATTGTATGGGTATGGTACATATAGTTTATTATCTGGAATACTGATCGTTATATCCGATCCAAATCCCGATAATACTATTGGATCAGGTTCGAACACCAAATACATCTGTCCATCGATCATTACCGGAGGAAATGTGGATACACATTGTTTATTAAATATTAATGTCCCTGGTTTATCACTATATTCATCTGTATATATATTACATACCTGTGCAAGAGAATATATCTGGCATTTATATACGGTTTCCTTTTTTACTGCACCTATGCCGTATTTAATACTTTTAAAGTCATACGGAGCCTCATTATTCCACTCGTCCTGCATGTAATACACAACGCCTTTTCCTTCTAGAATATAAATATGTTCCTCGCCGTATTCAACATTATCATACAGTACGTCCTTACCGGAGCCTTTGCACATTTCTATATATTGATATAAATTATCATTACCTGTTACCAAATCGTTAAGATGCATTGTCCAAAAATGATCATATGGGTTGTTTGTCGGTATAATCTCAATACCATTGCATGAATATATTGGGTAACCAGTACCTGGATCATCCCCTACATAATTAAATTGCCAGTGATCCTGCGTAGGATAAGCAGAAACGTCCTGTCCGGAAAATGACCATCCTTCCTGTGTTACATAATAATTATATATATCAACATAGTTATTACCATCATATATTAATATACCAAGTTGATTATCAAAAAGACCATTATATGGTGAGGTAAAATTCCAATAATATGAACTATATGGGGTATATATATACCCATCCTGGGACACAGCCGGAAGACTTCCGGCCCAGTCGATGATTTCCCATCGCATATAAACATCACTATTTATGGAAACAAAATCAAATGGATTGAATCTCATGCTAATTGCATACCCATCTGTTTTACCTAAATAAGATGATTGGCCTTTCTCTGTATATGTCCATAAAAACACATCCATTGTATACCATTTACCATCACGTTCGATTGTTTCTGGAGATGCCCATAGAAATCTATGTTGGTCATTATCAAGACAGTATTTTAATTTCCAGGATTCAAGTTTTGAGTTTGTGAAATAATCAGATGATTCAATGTGTGTCTGCCCATTTATAAATTCATAATTACAGGTAACAGTATCTACCGGAAGATTAACATATCCGGATGGTTGTAATGACGATGGGATATCATTCCAATATCCGAGCATTGTCATTCGCATTTCCTGTATATATTTAAGATTAATCAAATTTGTATAATCCGGATTAAACCAACCGATAGACTCAAATACTGATTGTTGGGGTGATCCAAGTATACCTTCATATACATCGGGCATATATAACCAACGATCATCAGTTGTTGCCGGTGTATCGGATAACATATATAAATCGTATAGTATCCAATCATCAGTAATGTAATCCAAAACGCATGTATCATCTGGACTTGGTATGTATGTCTGCCTTATCATTTTATAATTATAGGACAACCAATTGAATCTATAAAATGTGGTTCCGTTAATTTCCTCTGTTACCCCGGTATAATATGCACGTAAACTTGTAGGATTATATCCATTGGCTGTATTTTGAAGTACTTCTATTTTCGGAACATCTGTAATTGTACTATATATTACCTCCGCATTATCAACAGGATTCGAAAGTGTGCCGTTATTATAATCCTTATATACCACCCCGGATGGGTTTGATGTATAGGTATATACAAATTGAGGATACCCCCAATCATTAGTTATAGTGCTATCCTGTACATTATTAACATTGCATCTTCTCCACTCATAAACAGTTGGATCCACCGTACCATGATCAAAAGTATATCCAACAAAATAATATATAACACCCTTTTTATTGGTTTGAAAATATGGGGTTTCGTATGAAAATGGTACAGTCAATGCATTAATATCCAAGTCCTCACGTTGGATCGCCCTTGCATTTTCGTTAAGTTGACTTTCGGAATCCGCAAATACTATAATATCAAAATCATGATGTGCGGACCTTGTATTTTCCTGTGTAGTTTCACAAGTATAATCTATAATTCTATATTGTTTACCTGGTACAAGGCGTGAGTTGTCCCTCAAATCTTTAAGGTTTCTCCAGGTAATGCGCTCCATAAGTTCGGCAGATAACTGACCTTCATCATTGATATATATAGTATCTCCATCAGTTATAGCAGATATAACATTATTTTGATCTATTTCAATACCTTCACCTGCTACATATTCACCACCACCAGATCCTACACGAGCAACTAGTCGCCCAGAAGAATCAAAGGTAATAGTATCATTATCAATATTTGCAGATATGATATATCTATTTTCCCCTGCTGGAGTAAATGTAATACCATCACCCGCCTCATATAACGCAGATACATTCACTGATATCTGATCGTTGTCATTATATTGTATAGTATCGTTATCTATATCAATAGTTTCTATATTATTAGTAATATTATATCCATCACCAATAATAACATAACAATTAAGACCACAAGGTTGTGTAGACGATGTATTTGAAGATTTAATACCGATTGCAAAAATTGCCTTTTTAGTCTCATTACCATCAGAATATATTACAATTACTGGTTGTCCGCGACGATGCCAACGATATAAATTCAATGCGTTTATGGCTGCTGCTCGATTCACATATTCGCCGTCAATGAGCTCAAGTGTATATTTCATATAATTATATTAAGTTATTTTTTTTACAGAATTATTATATATATAATAAATTTATAGATATCCTATAGAATATGAGAAAATCAAATTTGTTCACAAAATTACAACAGGATTATGGTACTTTTTACACATTTTCCGAATATGCTGAGTCTCTGACCAGGAATATCTCAGAAGGAGATGCATTTAGGTTAGTACCTTCTAAGTTTGCTGCTTTTGATATAGACTACAACAATATTACTATAGATCAACCGTCATACCCTGGACAGGCCGCTGATATAGTAGGTAATGTCTTCCAGAATTACTTTGAGAATTGTATAAATATTTTCAGGCAGGCTGTTAGTGAAGGATGGGAATATACACCAGAAATAGCAAAACACAAGCTTTATGAAACTCTCAATGAATTTCATTTTACAACACCTACAGAAGAAACTGTAGATGATACAACTTTTACATACTGGCCTGAATTAAAATACGTGGGAGATGTTGATATAGTTTCAAACACGGTTACTGGGGGTATTAACTACTCTGAGTTATACTGTATGATTCCAAATTCGGCTACTGCAAACAAGTACTTCCTAGATCCTATACAGACAGAAACTGCACCAGATGTCGATTATACTTCTCTCCAGGACTATATATCCGGATGGAATGCATCTACATATCCTACAGGTACTAATGTATTAGACCATACACCATTATTTGATGACGTTAACAGTTCATATACGGGATATAATTTGTCTGAATGCTGGTATCCGAAGATTCTTTTCAATAACAATACAGATACGGTTTTTGAAAACGCACCGTATGAAGTATCTGATGAAGATCCATTTTATATTAATACTATTATAGTTTATTATGATGTTGTAGTAAAGGATTCTGAAGGAAATTACAACACTATATATTATAACATTCCTTTCGGTGTTTACTTTACAGGTGCTCTTAGTGATTCTAGTGATGATCATGAGAGTATGACAAATCATATTACTAAATATGTTAATACAGAAGAGGCTTATAATCAGGGTACATCGTATGGGTTAAGGATAACGACCAAAGCTACTGTTATGCCGTCGTTTGGTACAGAGACTAACGTTGTAGATGTTGAAGTCGAAAATCTATACCCTGAATTCGCAAGGGTATGTGAAGGATTTTTAGAATCGGTCAGATCAATGAATGATATGACCATACAATCAACGGAATATCTTAATACACTAAAGGATTATTTAGCATACTTTAAAGACAAGCGGACAAATGTACCTTATATTATGAATCTAGGTACACAAAGCCATCCTGCATATTATTGGTTCGTTAACGGCCGCAACACCGGTGTCCAGATTGCAGATGACCAGAACATTCTTGATCAGATCGCAAGCTTAAACGTAAGGGTACAACAGTTAGAAGAAGAAGTTGATAATCTTTACCCCAACTATACAAACTTATCTACTACGTATGACTTGCAAAGTCCCAATATACAGAATACACCAGTTTCAGACGACCCTCCTGCAAGTACAGTATCAGACGTACCAGTTGACTTCAACATTTCCAGTATGAGGCGTTTGCCGGCTAGCTATATCAAAGAATTTACAAACAAAGCTAATGTAACAAGAATAAATGAATTCTATGATATATGTCCTTTGTATAATGACGATGCGGTAGAACTTTTTGATGGATATACAAGCATACTAGCAGTACCAAAATTAGATTTATTTAATATAACCGTGGCAGATCGTATGTTTAGAGGATGCGAAAATCTAAGATCCGCGGATCTTTCAGATTCAGTTTCATCTGAGACATTTATAAGCTGTTTTGACGGATGTTCGTCCTTGGTTACTGTGCGCATAGATATGACTTCTATCATAAGAGGTGCTTTGACTGATATATTTAAAGGATGTTCGTCTTTAGAGAATATATATATAGATAATCTGAAGGTTCCTGGTAATATGACACCTATAACATTAGATTTGAGAGATACTATATGTTCGACTAATTCATTAATATATATTATGGAACACTTACAGGCAGAAAGATACACCCCGAATCAGGTAACACATCATCTGATAATAAGGCTTCCGCAAAATCTAGACGCTGATAGTAAGGAAATCCAAGATACTTTATATCTTGTTACTCAAAATAAACACGTAGAAATAACATTATCTTAATAAAAATATATTTATATTTATATGCCGAGTACTAGTAAATCACAACAGCGTCTATTTTGTATGGCCTACGCCGTACGTAAAGGTAAAATTAAACGCTCGGATGCAAATGAAGAGGTTCTTAAAATAGCAGATGGTGATATGACAGACCAGGAAATTAAGGATTTTATGAAACTTAAAGAAAGTCAATTTATCAGTCTGCAGACATATATAAACGAACGTCTGAATCCTAAACATTTAGGTGACGCCAAAAAGAAAAGCAAATATAAAGAGTTTGAAGATGTCGAAATAGGCGATAGAGGTGAAGACTATAATGGAGAAAAAGGTACTGTAATAGAAGTAGGCACCGCTATAGAATTGATACCAATGGACAAGTATGGTTCACTTCAAATGTGCTTAGATGATGGATTAATAGAGGATAAAGATGATTGTGTAATAGTTAAAATTCATGGTGAAGAAATTGGTTATGTATATGGTCCAGAAGGATTTGTATGTTATAAGTAATAGAAAATACACAAGATTATGAAAACAATTAACAATTATATAAACGAACGTCTGAATCCTAAACATTTAGGAAGACAATTTTTTTGTATAGACAAACCCACACAGGTCTATGGAGATACAAAATTTGCTTGGAAATGGAAAGGAGGCAAGACGAGTGAATATGGTGGTAGTAACTGGATGTACGGGGTATATTTAGACAAAAGTGATTTATTAAGCACTATGTTCTTCTGGTCTAAAGACTGCGATTATATATTATGGTTGAATGGTGCTTCTGCTAAATCTGATCAGACGTTTAATGGTATAGTAGAAGCAGATCCTGGTTTGACAGGCAAAACTAATGAAGTTTATAAAAATTTCTTAGAATATTGTAAAAATTTTTTCTGTGCTGGTTTAACACCTTTAGGACTACATCCCATTGATGGAGATATTGAATATTCAGATAATATTAAAACTCTGATAGAACAATTTGCTAAAATACAATAGGATTTAAACTATATGAAAACAATTAATAATTATATAACAGAACGCCTGAATCCTAAACATCTGGGGTCTACTAATACAACTCTTGGCTTAATATGTGAATACCTTGATGATCCTAATACAAAGTCAAAGATCCAAAAGATCTGGAAATTAGACAACAGGCAATCTCATGTTCTTTTAGATTACGTCAGACGAATGGTACAAGATTATGCAGCAAGCAAACTACGTGATTGGCCTATAAGATTTGTACAGGATCTATCAGATAACGGTGCCAAATTATTTATAGGTCATCTTAAAAATACATTTCCTGGGAGATATGATTATATAGACGACTGCATAGATGACTTAGAAGAATTATTTACCGAGATGACGGGCGAAATAATTGAATATGCAAAAATATAAATACAGAAATATCGTAAAACGTATGCAAACTATAAATAACTACATAAACGAACGTCTGAATCCAAGACACTTAGGAAAGGTAAGCAAGTTTCCTATAGATGGAACTATAAAAGATATTATTAAATTTCTTGAGTCTTGTGAATTTGTTCAAATACCATCCGTGAAGGGATTTAACGGTACGAAAGATGCATTTAATTCTAACAAATCCAGATGTTTTATAAATAATCCATCCAGGAATGCTATTTGGTTTGCAGATACTTCTAAAGGAATCATATCCTATAAAAATAACATATTCTCAGTTGATGATTCATTCAATGGTTTTCGAAGCTATTATATATGGACAAATGACAATATATATAAAGCAACCCGAGAAACCTTTCTAAAAGAAATAAATGAAAAGTTCGGATTTTAAATTATGCAAACTATAGACAATTATATATTAGAGCGTCTAAATCCAAGGCATCTAAGAAGTACTACATATACAAAAGTACCAGGAAAGTTAAGTATAGAAGCAATAGACCCTGAAGAATTTAGATTATATATCACCGGAAGTGACTGGTATACTTGTATAGCAACACCCCAAAAATGTGACTGTTTCTTCGAACAGCCGTATCTTATTTTATGGTCAGTGGAGGCAGACGGTTTTTTAGCTGTTTCTCAAATCAAAGGAACAATTTTTATCCTCTGGGTTCAAGCTGACGGTTTTACTATTCCCGAAGATCCAGAAGAAGCGTATGAAAATTTTAGCAACAATACTATTTTTAAAGAGGTATTTGCATTTTGCGAACTATATGAAGAAGATGATTTTAATTACATTAAAAATATGTCAGATCCCATCAAGAAGCTAATAGACGGGTTTAAAAAGACCCGAATATAAATAAATAACGTACATAAAAAAAAACGATCTTCAGAATTTCTAAAGATCGTTTTTTTTTATATTTATTTTGCGATTATTTTTGTATTTGCAATATAACTATCATAATTACCTAGATCGTTTCAAAAAACATATTTAAAATCGCTAATTTTGATATTTAATAGGATCTTTCAAACCACATTTCTCAAATGCCTCCAAACGTTCAGTGCATGTACCACACTTACCGCATGATTCGCCTTTATCATTTGGAGTATAACATGATATGGTGTTTTTATAGATGGTCTTCCAGTTAATACCCAAGGCCTTGCATGCCTGAACACCATGCTTAAGAACCTCACCCTTATCAATATTAATAAATGGTGCTATGTAGTCAACCTTTTCGGATCCCCAGTTGGAGATTCTAAATAGTTCTTTTGCCATTTCTTGAGATTCTGGGCGGCAGTCAGGGTATATTGAGTTTGATATCAATACATTACCAAGTTGACCTGCAAAGAAGTTATGATTTTTTTCAACTGAAATATCATAAACCGGTTCTGACTTTGATGTATCAACCGATATGTTTGTGATTGGTACAAGACCTGTGCCCATAGTACTATCAACTAGATTATATGGGTCACATAATGATACGAGAAGATCATCAATTTTCAGATCCTTAACCTTTATTTTTGTAATTTTTGAATCCTTTCCATATACATAAACCTCATGTTCGGATGTTAACCTAATTGAATCGCTGTCCTCAGTAGTGATTGTATAAATCTCATTATTAAATCCCTTATGAATTACATCAAGGCATTTATCAACACATATTTTCTGTGTTTCTGGGTTTAATGAGAATACCTTATCACCCACATTTAACGTATCAACAGTCTTTAATCCTTCTGGGGTTAAAATTGTTGTATCTCCTGTAAAACAATGATCCCCCGAGTGTAACCCTAATGATATCAAAACCTTATCCTCGGTCCTATTAGCCCATGCAAGTGCCTTACCATATATTATTGAACTGAAGATGACGTTTCTATTCTCCACAACGGTGGACTTCATATTCTCATCACGGTAGTCGCCCTCGGGAACATCCATGTTATTTGCCTTGTTAAGGACCGATGCGGACTCATTGAAGCAATCACGAAGGTCTATAATCTGTAATGTTATAGGAAGGTTGTATTTTTGAAGATACTTGACATTCTTCTGTACCTTCTTGAGTTCAACTGAATGTTTTTGTCCGTAATTAAATGCGTATGCTTTAACTTCATAACCCTCTGAGAGAAGGTGTAATGCCAAAGAAGTACTATCAAGACCTCCCGACATTGATATAACTGCTTTTTTATTCATAAACTTCAATATTTTTAGTGTTTTTCTTTTCCGTTTTCAATCGTTATGGTCCATGGTTGCGGAACTGTTGTCCTTATACCCACTTCAGTTTCATACTCTTTACCGTTATATGTAAAACAGTGTGCTGCTAAGGTACCTTTATAAGTCCCATCACCTAATTCGGTTACTGGAGGAAGTCCGTTAGAATCAAGACTTTCCCTAATACAATTCATTAACTCTTCCATTTTCTACACATTAATAGTCTTTTTATGAAACGTTTCAATATATGCCTTAATTTGATTAAGTCTTTCCTCGACAGTACCTAAAACTGTAAGATAATCAACATCAATATCTTCCAAAGTCTGGCGAATAGCTGAATCTATATATGCACGATATTCTTCGTTTGTGCTTCTAACACCATCATCTTCTGTTTGAAATTCAATCGGGAAGTAAATCCAAACAATGTCATTTTTATACATATTCTTAAAGTTCTCAATTTCTCCCATTTCTCTAGCAAGTTCATCGAGTGAAAATTCACCCTGATTATAATGCCAAGTAGAATATGCGTATACGTCTGTTAAACCGCGATCGGAAACGTAATCCTTATCCTGGAATAACAAGCCGATATACTTATCAAATATCTTCCGCTGACCTTCTTCATTACCTAATTCGTTGATTTGTACACCTTCTGCATGTAGTTCACGCACCACTTCAGTGATTATTTGAAGTTCTGGATTCTTTTCCTTTAAAACGTTCAAAATCGTTGTCTTACCTGTTGATGAAGCACCTGTTAAAATTATTCTCATGATTTATAAGTTTTATTAATTATTTAATAAAATATATTTAACTTTAAAAAAGTTTTTAAAGATTTTTAAACAGCTTTATGTTAGTCTCAATAATATCTTTTATATTAGTATCCAAAGGTTTATCAATAAAATGATCCAAAATAATATTAGGTTTTTCCTTTTCCTGGAATAATGTTATACCTTCGATACCCAATTTGACTAGATAACCAGTGTCCATGCTTTTATAGTCGGAATAAAAGAATTTTTCCAACGGGCAGTGGGATCCTAAAAAATGGACCTTGGAAAAACATCTAAGATAATCCTTGTTGTCAAGTACCCATTTTACCCTACCCATGGCATAACGTATATCATCTGATGTGTATGTATCCGGGTAATACCTTTTGAATACATCCCTCACATCATCAGGAATCATCAGTTCCTTATAGAATGGAAGATGAAATGGAATGCCCACATATCCAATGCCTAAATTGAAATAATATTCGAGGCATGTTGAAAGTTCATCGTATGAGTTACCCTGGATTACCGCCAACGGTTGGATAGGAAGACCGGCATTAACTGGTTTCATATATATGGCTCTAAATATATCATGGTATTTTTCAATGAATTCGGTAACACCATCAATTGTTGCCTGAAAGTTACCTAAAACATCAGGAAGAATGTAATAATCCGGTTTTAATTCCTTGATACATCCAACAAAGGCATCCATGTCCAGTTTTTGCCCGTTTACAGAAAATTCATATGCCGAGTTATCAAGGATCATCATACGTTCAGGATGTTCCTGTCGCATTCTTTGATAGTATTCCCTATACGTAGGATTATTAAGGTATAAGTGATAAAGAACAAAATCATAGTCATTTAAAACCATGTTTCTGTCTAACATACAGTTCGGTAGTTCACAATTTGTTAGCATAGTTCTAAAATTTTAAATTCTGCTCCAATATAATCCAAATGAGTTAAAATTTTCAAAGGATCCTCCATTTTTTTGAAAGATCCTTCTACTGCTTAATAAAAATAAAATACTCATATTAGGCTCTCACTCACAACTTATGAGTTTCTCTGGCAGTCGTTTTGCCACTGTCCATTATATAGTTTTTCATCGTCAACCGGATAAGATTCGTGTACTATACACTGAGCTACACGTGCACCCTTTTCAATGATGATAGGACATGTAGCGTTTAAGAAAGCACCCATATGCTGGGTGTGGAAACCACCGTCAAATTGTCCGGATTCAACAATACATCCACAACGGACTAAGCTCGAACGTGTCTTGAAGTACATTGTAGCATCCTTAGGAATGTTACATCCTTCTTCAAACTCTAATTCATAGTATCCTGCTGAAAGGCAGTAGCAGTTATCATCAGATGTGCTTAATTCTCTTGTCTTGGGAATTTTAGTTTTACCTCCTGCCGGGATCCTACCAATTTCATATTCGAGTTTCTTGATTGCTTTGATTCTTACATCTATACCTTGCTGCTGGATCTGTTCAGGTGCTATTTCACCAGTGACTATTCCTTTTTCTAAAATTTGTTTACCTGTGTATTGCATTATCTTAATAATTTGATATGTTTAATATATATAAATAAAATTAAATTTAAACTTCTCTCTTATCCCCCCAGATCAGAATATGTATCCTGTCTGTATATGTCCATCCGTTTTCTATACACGCTTCAACACATTCCTGTCTCTTTTTCAGTAACTTTCCTTCTACATCACCCTCAGGCATTAGATAAATGTCCTTAGGATCTACATGTACGGATAAGGATCCGATGATAGATTTGATCTCATCAATAGATTCGGGTGAAGTATATACAAACTTAAACTGGTAACTATCCCTCATTTCTGCAAATTTAGAAAGATTTTCTTTGTTTATTCTAATATTATTAAATCTATCTATTTCTGTTTGGGTGAATGTATGTTTTTTACCTCCTGGCAAAATGACAGTTTGGTTTGGCTTTGCTACTGCAGTTGATAGTTTAGGAGATACTGAATAATATATATTACTAGAATGAAGAGGAGGTATAGTACCGTTAGTTTCAATGGTTATAGTTACCCTAGGTCTGAGATCTCTGATGTCCCAGATAAGATTTTCCAGTTCTTTAGCATATAACAGAGGTTCTCCTCCCGTAATAACGATATGGTTTATATTTTGGTGTTCTATGATATAATCAATAATATCTTCTTTAGTATAACGTGGTTCGTCATTATAATATGATGTATAATATGTGTCACATACAGAATCCCCAAAGCAACACTTCAGGTTACAGCCAGTAACTCTGATAAATATGCTAGGATGTCCCACATACTTTCCCTCACCTTGTATAGAAGTAAATATTTCTACTATTGGTAACATAATATTAATCTTTTAAGTTTATTTGTTGGTCAACTTTTGGGTTAGATATTGTATCATAGTCAAACATAATTTTTCTAAGATCATCTGACCAGTCTTTAGTAACACCATCACTGAATTTGACATCAGATAATGAATAGTTACAATCAAAATTTATAAAATCCTGATAGTCACATTCAGCATATCCGGTATCAGTTTCATGATATCGTACTGCTTTGACCTTTATAATACCTTCACCGTTGTTAGTTTCAGTATGCTCAAGTATTCTCTTGACGCCCTGATATATAAACAGCGATAGCATCTCCGCCGATGGATTGAATGGCAGCTCTATATATCTATCGCAAGAATCCTTAATAAAATCTCTAAATTCAAACGAATCTCTGTTACACAACAAGTAACAATGGTCCATAGAATCTATAAATTGCTTGATGGTTCCCTTCATTAAACCGAAATCATACACCATCTGTGCGTTATCCAATACATTAGCTTCAAGAAAAACCTCTATTACTGCAGAGTGACCATGTATAGAATGAGAACATCTTTCCGATGTACAGTTACGAACTATATGAGCACTCTCAACTCTGAATTTTTTACGTATTATCATAGTATTATTAATTATTTTAATCGATTATTAATATCTACCAGAATCGCAAGGCAATCATCTAATCTACCAGCTGTGCGATTCATATTGCTATAGATACAGGTATTCATACTTATCTGAGCCCATCCATCACAATAATTAGATATATATATGAGTTCATCTGTAACATAAGACAGTTTACGTTTAATATCTGAAATGCTTGCAGGTTTTTTATAATTATTTATAATAGACTCTATATCAGATACAATATTCAGAGTTATCTCATAAGCATGTCCTAGTGCTTCATATACGTGAGCGGAGGACTGTGATATAAACTCATTATTTGTAAGATCTCTAAGACCTTCGTACTTGGCTTCTTCCTTGACTATGATACGTTGTGCCTTGTCTATACGATCTAAAATGGATTTGTAAAATTTTGATTTTTTCATATGTGAGAATTATTTTTTCGTTATAATATATATAAATCTTATTCTATTTTTTAATATGATTTCAAATTTAATCTCCAACATTGCTGGCCTGAATCATATATTCTATATAAACCCATATCATTGGTAATTTCAAATTCGGTTTTATTTGGATCCGCGCCGTTTTTGACAAGCACATCCTTACGAAATGTATATCTATGATAACGATTCATTTTCGAATCTATATACCAATAACTGCCAGGTTGATCCGATATATGTTCAAATCCAAGTTTCGAATAAAGTTCACCCATCGATATATCATTGGATGAAAAGGATTCAACATTTTCTCCAGGATGATTTTTTGTAAAATATTTAAGTAATTTTTGAGCTCCTCCGGCAATGGACCAACTCCCTTTGCTGCAATACCTATATAGTTCATAATCAATATGTTCTTTATTTCCTAAAGCTGCACGTTTGCGCCCAAATACCATTAAGGAAACAAGTTCATCATTATAATATAATCCATATCTAACTGAACCATTGACGGATCCCTGTAGGTGATACAAATCAAGAAACCGTTTCGAATCAGCTGATGATACTTCTTTTAATATACATTGGCGTGCTCCAATCTTATACTCATATATATGAAGTTTGGATAATAGGACGTTTCTAATTATATCTGGTTTTGTTTTAATTTGATCCTCCCATAAGGTAAGTAGTTGTATACCCTGATCATAACATTCCTTCCATTTTATGAAATGATATTTTGAATCCTTTAATGAATGCCAATAAATCCCATTACATTCAATTGCAATTTTTCTATCAGGTATATAAATATCAAGTTCTTTGCCAGTCAATATGGTTCTATTATTTGTTTCATATGATATGTTATATTCATCAAGAATATTTTTTATAAATGTTTCAATCGATGTATTTGATATTCTATTATATTGTATTGGATATAATTTTGTACACTTTTCTATGTGCTGATATCTTCTTGTCGAATAAATACTGGAAGGAATTTTATATATTTTTTCTGTGCATTCCTTACAATCGGGATGTGGACATATACATGTGTATATTATTGTTCCATTATCAATCTCTGCATTTAAAACATCAGATGGTCTTCTAATTTCAGATTGTTTTAAACAGCGTTTATCTCTCTTATCCTTGGGTACCAGCTCCCATGCTCTTTTTAATGACTCGCTTAATTTCTTTTTAACCTCTGGGTTTTTTATGGCACATTCAAAACCATATTTTTCAAGATTTGTTTGTTTTATTTTTTTACGGATATCCTCAGAATCAAGTGGATTTTCAACTCCATATTTTTCCAGGTTTGTTTGCTTTGACTTTTCACGAACCTCCTCGGATGTAATGTGATACTCCGTACCGTATTTTTCTAAATCCGTTTTCTTTGTCTTTTCTTTAATTATTGAGGATTGTGTAGCGTATTCCGTGCCATATTTTTCCAGGTTTGTTTGCTTTGACTTTTCACGAACCTCCGGAAGATTAAGTGGATTTTCTACACCATATCTTTTAAGATTTGTTTGTTTATTTTTTTCAGGGTTATTATAATGTCTATCTCCGTATCTTTCCTCCTTTATATTTGCCGATCTCTCGTGGAAACCATCAACCTGTGTGTAATATTCCACACCATATCTTTCCAAATTGGTCTGTTTGACCTTTTCAGAATTGTTATAATTTTTATCACCATATTTTTCAAGTTTTGTGGTGTATATTTTATTGAGAATTTCATCATTTTGTGTCGGATTTGGTACTCCGTAACGTTCCAATGAAGTTTTTATCTTTCTATCCTGAATTGTTTCGGACTTCGATGGATTATCAACACCATAGTGTTCAAGACATGTTTGCTGTTTTCTTTTTTTAATATCCAGATTTTTCGAAGCACATCCAGCGGAACAAAATTTACAATATCCTTTTGTAAAATTTATAAAATTAACTCGTTTTCCGCATGTTTGACATACTGGATAATCAGTAATTTTGTATATATACCAATATAAACGTTCAATCCATAGCAAATCATCGGGAGTATTACTTAATACCTCCTTATATGCTTCCGGGTATCTTGATTCAAATAGTTGGGGGTTGCTTTTAAGGTGCCTGTTTGATTTAGTTTCGTTAATCCACGCTAACATATCATCATCTTATCTTTTTATATATAATAAAAAAGGAACTTCAATAAAAACGAAGTTCCAATATTTATTATTACACAAATTTAATTCATCATTTCAAGTTCCCTGATTTCAGGAATACTGACATGATGTCTAAATATTGAATTTGGTATACCTTTGCAAAGACATCCGACAACAGAATGCTGATGCAATGATTCATTATGGACTGCCAATAACTTATAATCCAAAATTCTTGAATCTGTATCAAGTTGCTTAGCCATTAAACGAACCGCATCTTCTATAAATTTTGTATAATGAAAATTTGCAACGGCGAACTCGAGTTCATCCTCCCGCTTCACTATTGCCTGGCATTCGGTTATAAGTGCCTTCCTACAATGATCCACTATATCCTCAATCCATATCATATCATCAAATTCAACCGTAATACTTATGGACGATCTCTGTGCATGTGGTGCAGCGCCAACCTCTCTGGTCATATTGGCATATTTTGAAAGTTCCGATGAACATGGACATGTTGATGAGTACTGCCAGATTACCTTTAATAATTTTTTAAATGTACCATCCTTATCAATATTTGCATCCAGTACACAATGTACTATATAATATCCCCATAATTTATTTCCTTCATTATCCCTACTGACGAGAGAATCCTGTTTAAGGTAATAATCAAATTCCAGTTGAATATTCGCATCCAGACTTTGCTGGTCCTCCTGGTATGCCCTTAATATACGTTCAAGAGCATTGATATCAAATATATCATCCTTATTTTTATAGAATGTACGAACAATACGACTCATATTGAGACCAAGTCTCGTACTTGCAACATCACACAATCCATGTATTGAAGCAAGTACCTGCTGGGTTCCACCATCACGCTGTTTAATCTGGATAGGAATCTTAAAATTCGTAAGTCCAACAAAATCAATGTATCTACCCTCAAACTCACTGTTTTGTAAATCCGGCATATTATCAAGATATTCCTGAGTAGGTACATATCCTGGTTTATACTCACTCTTTAAATCCTTAACCTGTACGTTTTTATTCATATAAAACAAATGTATTTAATTTTTTTATAACATAATATATAGATAGTTTAATAAATTTTAATCAAAATATTTTTATAAAATACTACATTAAATCTTAAAATATCAAAAATTATTGAATATATTAAATAAATTTGTAAATATATATAATTATATTTGTATGAGTGAGGAATTGATATGGAATCCACAAGAAATAGTAGATTATCTACTAAATGTTGGATTTACTAGAAGTAATGAATCTGATTCTCTAAAAGAAGGTGATAGTTTTACGAGGAAAGTAACAGTCAGATCTAACCAGACTATTGTAATCAACGGCCAGCAACAACATGTTCCACCAAAAGAAATTAATGTAACTATTACGTACGTAGGAACTGGAAATATTGATGATGATCTTATTTATGGATTTGCAATTGGACCTGATAAGTACGGAGATATATTATATGTCCAGGAGCTATGGGAAATAAAAGATATTTTGAATCAACTAGGAATATCTTAAAAAAACATACTATAATCTAATGAAAAGACATAGAAGATCATTGAAAATTATAGTTACTGATTATAATATAAAAGATTTTCCTATAGATACGATGGAATTAGATAGTTTCTGGCAGCCTCTATTGAGAGAAACTACAAAAAATAAAAAGAAAACTATTAAATAATTTTATTATTAATGTTATAATAGTATTATATAAATCAATCGTAATAAATATATACATTTATATAAAATGGATGGAAATAACAAAATTTTAGAAGAGCAAATAGGTGGAATGGGTGGTGTAGACACCCAGGAAATTAAAAGTTTAGGTAAGCTAAGCCATATGGATACCAATAACGGTTTAACACAAAGCGAAGAAAAAGAGAAAGAAGCATTTATAAATAGGTCCAGAAGAATACATGAAACTGGTGAAGATGGTAACCGAACCATTGATATTATGGACGGGTGGGTTCCAATCAATCGTGATGAAATGGGTATCCGTTCACAATTCTATCCAGAAAACTGGCAGTTTAGAATTAGACCTGCGACTGTCGATGCTATTAAGAACTGGTCATCAATCGATGAAGAATCATTAACCGTATCGAATATGGTATTCAATGAGATTATGAAAGCGTGTGTGTCTATCCATACACCGACAGGCAAGCTTCCGTGGTCAAAGATTAACTCCTGGGATAGGTTCTGGTTTATACTTATGGTTCATAAATATACGTTTACCAAGGGTGAGGCTGCTATACGATATGATGAAGAGTGTCCTGAATGTGGTACAACAATAACTTATGAATTAAAGCCAGAGTCTCTTGTTTATGAATTTCCTGACGAGGATATTGTTGAAAAACACTGGAATGCGGATGACCGTACTTGGTATATCAATCCGAAGGATTATGGATTGGATGGACCTATGATTAAATTATACGTTCCTACGCTTGAAAAGGATGATGCTATTTTACAATGGGCTTACACACAACAGCAAATGGGAAAGAAGATTAACAGCACGTTTTTGAGAATGTTACCGTGGATGCTTCCTAAGGCTCCGAAGGATGAGCAGGCTTTTGAAAGGGTTGTAAAGGAATGTAAGGCTACTTACCAGTCGTGGGATGAAGAGATGTTCTCATTTGTAGATGATGTTATTAGAAATATTATCATCAACCCATCGGAAAAGTTAAAACAGATATGTCCAAACTGCGGGGAGGAGGTAACATCAGCGGTTCGATTTCCCAATGGTGTCAAGCGTTTATTCTCTGTTCAAGGTGGATATAAAAAATTTGGTTCTAAATAAAGTTCATATTTGTAGAAACTGGCATATTCAACCATCTGAAATTGAACGGATGCCCTATTGGGAATATGAAATTGCCAGACAAGAAATAGAGGAAGTAACAAAACGCGAAAATAAACAGCAGGAGGAAGAATCTGACAAATATTCATCAAAGGGAATTGAAAAATCCGCTAGTAGCATGATGAAGGGTGTACCGAAGATTCCAAAAATGTCTATGTCTTCTATGCCAAAGTTATAACGCGTTCTAAAAAGACTTTATATGTAGAATATGAAATTTTTTATTGTTGGAATGCATTCGTCAGGTAAGGATGAAATTATAAATTACCTCACAAAAAATACCAATATCAGAATTGGGAAGGTGTTTTCAAACCCACCTTCCGATCCTGATATATACTCCTGTAATTTTCAAACTTATGAAAATAAAGATATAATTGAAGTATTTGATAATAATGCATACTTGTTTATAGACAATATAACAGACTATGAATATGAGTACTACGAGGGGTTAACTTTATATGACTATGAGACCAATGACGTATTTGCCATAACTCCAAATGAATTAGTACAGATTCCGGTTATTGATAAATCTGTATGTATTATTTGGCTAGATAATACTTTGAGCTGGAGACAAGCCTATTACGATGCACATAAGCGCACTTACAATTTCAATATCAGGGAGGCTATCGAGTCTAAAAATAAGAATTGTTTAATAGACCAGCTATACTCCACGTCACACTTTATGTACTTCAATAACGAAGAACCTTTAAGAGTAGCTGTAATTCTAGAGACTATGTTTCGTCATCCTGATATGATTAAAAAATATGAAAGATACTTTAAGTAAATATGGAAAAATCGAATAGTTAGATTCGATTTATACTAAAAAAAAATATATATAATTATCATGGGTCAATTTTCTCAAAATGAAATAACTTTTCCAAATGCTGGCGGTCCTGTAATTTCTGGTATGTGGTATAATCCAAAAACTGGAGATTCATTTACTGTTAAGGATTCTTTTATGGAAGATAATAACTTTATTATCTTAACAATGGATAATCGTAGGGTAGATGCCCGCATCATGCAGGATTATATACAGACAGATGAAAAAACTTTAAATGAAATCAAAAAACACAAAAACGATAATAAAAAGAAACAGCCTGTAGGCCAACAGAAGAAAGTATCTAATATTTTAGGTGATCTGGGTGAATATGCTGATGAATTTGATGAATTAAATGATCCTTTAGAAACACCCATACCTGCAAAAGCCAAACCAGAAACTAAAGTTGTAGAGGAAAAGGTCTCCGAAGCTGATATTAATAATAAGATTATCAAAAAAGCTGTTATGGGTCTTCCTAAGCCGACGATAACTGTAAACGTCGAATTTGACGGAGACATCAAGCAACCGGTTCAATTTCTTGTAAATCTTATGGGTATTACTAAAGAGGACATAGCAAAGGAAATATGTGATACTTATATGAAAGACATGATACAATCAGTCACTGAACAAGTCAAGGAACTTCTTTAAAAAGAACCTAAGAACTCTTTTTATAATTTTACAAAAGATCTTCTTTTAGGAGATCTTTTTTTATTATATTTATATATAAAAATCTATATAATATGAAATCTTTAAATAACTACATAACAGAACGTCTGAATCCTAGACACCTAGGAAAATCTAAGTTTCCTATTAAAGGACCTATAAATAACGTTGTTAATTTTCTAAAAAGACTAGGATTTACGGAATTCAAGCCTACAGATATTATTCACTGGCAATCCTGGTATGATGTCGTATATTCATTTGAACAAGTCGGAGGATATGTTTTTGCGTGGAGTCCTTTAATGGTTAGATTTGCTGATACATCTGAGCCAATATCTGAAAGTAATCCCATCTATAATATATGTTTTAATAAATACACAGATAATGAGTATTACTTAGAAATACCTAATGATGAAAAACAACTTTCAGAAGAAGATTTTTTAAAAGAAATAAACAAAAAGTTTGGGTTCTAATAATGAAAACTTTAAATAACTACATAACCGAACGACTAAACCCTAGGCATTTGGGAAATACAGATATTAATCAGGTGATTGTATTAAAAGGTACCTTAGAGTGGGATTTGGTTGATTTACTTTATGGAAAGGGTATACACCATGTGTTTAAATCTGATAAATGGTGTGCCGGTGTAATTTCTTATGATCCTGATCCTCAAGATGATATATTATTATTCTGGTCCCCTGAATCCAAATATGTACCTGTTCTATCCCGTAGGAATATAAACAATCCGACATGCAGCAATCAATATCCGTTTCATTTAATTAAATTACGCAAAACACCCCCATTTGGAAGAAACGGGCTTAATTATCTTATAGATAATATATTTTCAGAAGATGCCGGAAAGAAATACTCTGTACCGGTATTATATGCCAGTGTAGTATCAATAATACCACAAAAAGCTATGGACCTTGTATATCGATTTGAAAAAAATGATATTTTAAAACATGCAAGCTTTAAATAACTATATAACCGAACGACTAATTAATTATTATATATAAAAATATTTTATAAAGCAATGGAAAACACAGTAACGACAATAGAAGAATTTTTTGGTACACTACAACAGTCAGTTGTTAAATCTTGGCGTAATCATTTAAAGACTGATAAGTATTCCAATCACATGGCACTTGATGAGTTCTATAAGGACACGCCTAAATTGGTTGATACATTGATAGAGGACTATATGGGTATCAATGGCAAGGTTGATGATTATAAAAATGTTCTTCCGGATGATATGGGCACCATTGAATATCTTGAAACATTGATGGCCATCGTACGTAAAGGACGTAAGGAACTCCTTGATGGTAAGTCTGAACTTGAATCAGATTGTGACGCTATACTTTCACAAATAGACTCGACTTTATATAAATTGAAGGAACTCAAAGAAAGTTCTATCACTACTTATCTTAAAGCATTATTCGAATAAAATTCAACAACATACACATATGATTGCGACTAATGAAAATTTCATAACAGCAGTATTTGACGGGAAATCCAGCGAGTTTATTCTTAGATACTTAACACCTTATCAGCTTGCGGAACAACTTATTGAACATATTGCATACAATAGATTTATAACTGAAAGTGACAATAAACTTCTCACTATTATCAGAGATGCAAAGGTTAAAGCCGATCAGACCAGTAGTGACATTGCCGTTGATGAAGGTCTGCTATCTGGTGTTATTGGTGCACTAACAGGAGCTGCATGGGGTCCTAAGGTAGGTAAAGCTCTGTGTGATGCTTTGGGTGTTACCAAAGGATTCTTATACGATTTATTCACATCTCGTTTATTTACTACTGCAGTATGCGCAAAGCTAGGACTTAAAATCTAAGTCATATGAAAACGATAGATAACTACATAACTGAACGTTTGAATCCTAGACATTTAGGAGATACTATAGATCTCAAAATTGGAAACGTAAACAATGTTCCTGGACTGATAAGATGGAAATTAGGTTGGAGGGATTTTGCAGGATCGAGTTGGTCTGCCGCTGTTATGATGACTGATAAGTGGAGTAATCCCTTGTTAATATTCTGGTCCCCTGATAGTACATATATACCTTACAGAACCACACGCAAAAAAGGAGATGCGTGGCATTTAATGCAAACAAAATCAGAAACCGCGCCTTATGGTCAAAAGGGTTATGAATACCTGTATAATATATTCACTAACAAAGACGTGGGTGAGAAAATAACAATATGGGGAGGTACGGAGAGTAGCGATTCAGATATTCCAGATCAAGTCAAAGACATAGTTAAAGAGTTTTATAAAAAATATTGTAAATAAAAAAAAGAACTTCTTTTGAGGTTCTTTTTTTGTGTTTAACAAGAGATTTTTCTTTTTATATATAGAATTTGTGTTTAACAAGAGATTTTTCTTTTTATACAGAAAGTATTATCTAACATATAAAAGTCTCTAAAAGGCGCTTTAAAATTTGTCATTTAGATGATTTTGTCTTATAGTTAACAAAAGAATTTTCTTTTTATACAGAAAGTATCATCTAACATATAAAAGTTTCTAAAAGGCGCTTTAAAATTTGTTATTTAGATGATTTTGTCTTATAGTTAACAAGAGAATTTTCTTTTTATACAGAAAGTATCATCTAACATATAAAAGTCTCTAAAAGGCGCTTTAAAATTTGTCATTTAGATGATTTTGTCTTATAGTTAACAAAAGAATTTTCTTTTTATACAGAAAGTATCATCCAACATATAAAAGTCTCTAAAAGGTGCTTTAAAATTTGTTATTTAGATGATTTTGTCTTATATTTAGGATGAGCCTGTTTGTTTTTAGTGCCTCTTTCCCACTTCTGCCAGAACTTCATAATCTGGGTTCTGGTTTCTTTCTTAAAGTTTCCTTCGGTAAACACAGCCACCTGCCACATATTAGGAGGTACTTCTGTGGGATCTCCTACCAATGATGGTATATACATACGGACACCGAAGTCTAAATTCTTGCGCTTTAAGGCCTGGACCAAATAACGATAATCAAATGCGTCCACCTCCTTAGTTATACCATCTTTGAAATACTTAGTCCATACAGGCCTATAAATCTCAAATATTTTATTCATTATCAAATATCTAAGTTTGGGTGGATAATAATGTATATTGAATCCTAAGTATCGTTTTCCCTGTGATGAATTAAAAAGACCGAAAAATATAGTGCACGGCTGGGCGTCGTAGTATTCCAGATCCTCTTCTGTCTTTGGTTCAAAGTAATTGAAAAGTATCAGCTGGCCAGGGACTAATGAGTTCTTGCCTATTTGATTTCCATTCTCGTCAATAAAATTTCTAGCATACTCATCACGTCCTGTCTTGTTATATAGGGGGCTTTTTTTAATTTCCTTAATCAGTTCATAGGACGGCTTAGCCACCTCCTGAAGCCTTATTTTGACATCTCCCACAAGTTTTTTGGATTTTGATGGTGCTGTCTTATCAGGAGACTTGCCTGTTTTGTTGGGTGTTCCTCCTACTTGCCGAGGCGTCTTACCTACCTTTTTTGCATCTTTACCTACTTTTGAAACCATACTCTATAATAGTAATTTATTATATAATATAATAAAACTATACATTTTATTTCATAATGAAAACAATAGATAATTATATAAACGAACGTCTGAATCCAAGACACTTAGGGACTGAGAAGTTTCCTATTGATGGAACATTAGATGATATGATTAAATTTCTTGAAAATAATGGGTTTGAAGAATTGGAAGATTCTTATGCGGAATATTCAAATTCATGTGTGCTTCTTAACGATATGAAGGGTAAATATTTTTCAAGACAAATATTTAGGGGAGAAATAGTAGGATTGGAGTTCGCTGATACTTCAGAAGAAGAAATTTCAATAAACAATCCATTGTATTATATTGATCGACCAACGAATCCTCATAAACATTCATTTAATAAATTTACTGGCGGCAATAGTATAGATAGTCTAACATATCTAACATCAAGTGAATTTGAAAAAGAAATGAAAGAATATTTTAAATGAAAACTATAGATAACTATATATTAGAACGTTTAAATCCAAGACACTTAGGAAAGGCAAGTGAGTTTCCCGGGGATCTGGATCCGGATAAAATAAAGGATTTTCTCAAAAGTGAAGGATTTACTGAGATTAAGTCTAAACCCACACTATTTTCAGTATTAAAGAAGGAATTTGAAAAATATCATGGTCTAGTATTTTCTGATATTGCCGGTTGCATTAGATTTGCAGATACTACCCACTTTATCATTTCCGAAGAAAATCCTATATATGAAGTAGCCACTTCCGGAGTTTTAAAAGGATATTGGATTGAATATTTATGCACTTGGGAGCAAGATCTCCCAAAAGAAGAATTCTTTAATAGGTTAAACGAAAAATTCGGTTGGAAATGAAAACTATAGATAATTATATAAACGAACGTTTAAATCCAAGACACTTAGGAAAGGTAAGTGAGTTCCCTATCGATGGGACGTTAGAAGAAATGATTAAATTTCTTGAAAATAATGGATTTACTGATATAGGCAAACCAAGTCTATCTCCTGGTGCTAGAGTAGAAAGATTTAATTTTTTTAAAGGTCGAGTATTTGAATATAAAGAAGACATACTTAGATTTGCAGATACGTCAAGAAATACAATTTCTAAAAATAATCCTATATATGTTATAGCTAATAGTATATTTAGTTTCAATAAAAAGTATTATAAGGAATATGAAACTGTCGATGGAGATAAGGAACTTACAAAAGAAGAATTCTTAAAAGAAATAAATAAAAGATTCAAATTTTAATAAAATGAAGAAAATTATTGATTTTTTCAAATCTCATCAGTATATAATAATCATTATATTATTAGTACTATTGGTTTTAAAGTCGTGTTCTGGCTGTAAAGCTAAATCAGACTACCAATTTAAAGAATACAACTACACACAACAAATAGATTCCTTAAAGAGTAATATAAGTATCAACGAGGAATGTTATAAATCTTATATTAATGATCTGATACGCCAAAACGATTCTTTGAGGCACGAATTACAGAATACTTATAAAATAATAGATGTCTACGAAGGAGATAAACAAGCTCTCCAGCAAACTACTAACAGACTCATATCAACTATACAAAATAATTCTAAACAGCATGAAACCAATTAGTAACTACATATCAGAACGCCTAAACCCAAGACATTTAGGTGGTCGAGATGTACTTTCAGAAGAGCTTAAAAATAAGTATAATCTTATCTATAATCCAAAAACCCTCAAATATGATTGTAATGGTGATATTAAAGTAGAGAAAGACTTAATAAAAAACGGATATTTTATTTGCAACTTTGGAGTTGTAGATGGTGATTTTGATTGTAGTGAATGTAAATCTCTAACATCTTTAGAAGGAGCACCCGAAAAAGTTACTGGTGATTTTAATTGTAGTGAATGTCAGGACTTAATATCTTTGAAGGGTTCACCCGAAGAAGTTGGCAGGGATTTTTATTGTAGTCACTGTAAAAAATTAACTAACTATACTATAAATACTAAAATAGGAGGTAATTTTATAAAATGAAAACTTTAAATAACTATATATTAGAACGTTTAAATCCTAGACATTTAGGTAAAATATACAAATTAGTTGCAAATAAACCGATTAAACTAGATGGTATACTTGAGTGGACAATAAAGGATGCAAACTCCTCAAATTCACTGACATTTAAATCGGATGATTGGTATGCCGGGGTATGGGATAATGCAAAATGGGGTATTCCAATATTATTATTTTGGACACCAGGAATCGATTATGTTCCGTATATAACAAAGTATGATATCAAAAATTATAAGTTTAATTCATATCCATGGCATTTAAGTAATATGCCCTTCCACCCGAAAGCCGGAAAACCAGGTTTTGATGAAATTGTAAAATATTGGCTGACTGATGAGAGTGATGCCGAAGTAGTTATATCAACATCAGATGTAGAATCAATAATACCGGAGGAAGCCATAGATCTTGTCTATGAATTTGAAAAAATGAAGTTTTAAAACCATATGAATAAAAAATTTACTTTACTTTTAGATAACGGCCATGGCAAGGAAACCCCAGGTAAGAAGAGTCCACTATGGCCTGATGGAACCCAGCTGTTTGAATATGAGTTCAACAGGGATATTGTAAACCGTCTTGTCCGTTTATTCGAAGGAACCGGACTGAATGTTGTAAAGCTTGTTCCTGAACTGAATGACATATCCTTAAAAGAACGAGTTGCTAGGGCCAATAATTTTTATAAAATGGATAAAAACTGCATTTTGCTATCCATACATGCAAATGCAGGGGGTGGAACTGGTTGGGAGGCCTTTACAACCAAAGGCATGACTAAATCAGATACTATCGCCGAATATCTCTATAAGGAGGCCGAGGTCATGGGCTTTAAGGCCCGCAAGGACATGACTGACGGTGATCGTGATAAGGAGGAGAACTTCTATATCATCAAAAACTCCAATATGCCTGCGGTCCTCACGGAGAACTTCTTTATGGATACGAAGTCTGATTGCGACTTTATTATGTCGGATGCAGGTCGTGAAAAAATCGCCACGATGCATTATAATGCCGTTATGAAATATTTGAAGGATTTTAAACTTTTTGAACCGATGATTATGGTCGATTCATTCCACGTAGGAACCGAACATAAATGCAATATGGTTTAAAATCGATTTTAAATAGGTATTTTGAGATTATTTTAGATTGAGTGAATACTTTATAAGGTTTAAGACGATCCTTTGTAAAAACATATTTAAAATAAGTCAAAAATAAAAAAGGAACTTCACAGTTCCTTTTCGTGGTTTAATTTTTATATGTTATGATACGTGATTTTACATGGGATAATTATTTGTCGGTATATCACCAACTGCCATCCTACCCAAATCAGGCTTTATATTCACAACCTCAACACATCCATGTCCATTTTTAAACCGGAACACCCATCTTAGATTGTATAGTTCACACCACTCGTTGAATGATCTTTCGTAAGGTACATTTCTCCAGTTATGTGATGATGCAAATACCTCCCAGTCCACAGGACTTGCTGCTAGCATGCCGGTAATATAATATTTATCCAGCTCCTTGACCATGATGGTTTCAGTAAGATTTGAAAAATGTTCGTTATAACATCTTACAATAGGATCCGGATTACGGAGGTCCTCCACGGTCTGTGGTTTGAAGTAATCATATGTTGTTGGTGTTGGATTGTTATTAATAAGGTCATTAAATGTTCTCATAATCTATTAATTTTATATTTATATATTATAATAAATCTATTCATGCATCTACCTGTCAAAGTAAACTATTCTTCCATTAGATATCTTTATATTAATGGCGAAAATTCGTTAATTCTTAGAAATTCCTTTATCTCAGGAAGTTCACATATGTGTGATGGGCCTATGTTATATTTGAGTATGTCGTCGCGTTCAGCATCTGACATCTTGTCTATTATCTGTAGGCCACAGAAATACGACTGGTCGTCACCGTTACCGCCATTTATAGAGCAGTCTTGAAGTTCCCGCTTGAACCTCACTAAAGTTGCAAACAGGGACTCATCTGGCATGTTAGGAGCAAGTTCCTTACAGTAATCAAATAATTCACAGAAGTCCATCTCTCCTAGATGGTAGCAGATAATGGTCTTTAATGATATATTGAATAATACGTTTGGCTTGACCTTATCTACTTTATTCAGGGAGTTCCACACTGCAAGACCTTCGTCTAGGATATTTCTCCATAACAAGCCGTAAAGGAATAAGTTTAACCCTGTTTTAAGTCCGTAGTATCTCCGCCCGATATGGCCTTCTACTTCATGACGCTTGAGACCTTCAATATCAGTAGCTGAAAACATGGCTTCAGGATTAACATTCATAGTACAGTCAGTATCAACGTTCATACGGGGTATCATATTGCTATTTAGCTTGACCTTCCATTTATAACCTAAGTCATCTATGTGTTTCTGTATCATCTTAGCAGCTTCCTTGCCATTTATAGTACGGTCATCCTTGTCAACAACCTGATACGGGTTTTCTTTTAAGGTCCGCATGGCTTTCTGGTACATATCCAATGAAGGTTTCTGCGCTTGGTAATTAATATACCATTGCAGATATCTTTCGGGATTTAAAACAAATTTGATTTTTTTCTCCATAGGTTCTAGAATTTCAAGGTAGTACTTAGAAACTGGACTGTTGAATTTATAAAATTCAGCAATGAGATTCTGGACCCTACGGAGTAACCCATCAGTCTTGAATTTATGAGGGTTTAATTCAATATATGGAAAGTACTTTGTTCCTGTTTTTCTAGCTTCAAGGAATTTTTTACATTCCTCTTCAAGATTAAGGACATCCTTATCATTACGATCATGCCGAAACATATCAAAGCACTTTCCATATTCCTTATCTAGTCTAAGAAGTTTTTCTTTGTCTTCTTTGGATAGCTTTAAGGGGCTTAGAGATTCTTTTATGTAGTCTTTCAAAGAACTCATTATTGTTAAAGATTATTTACCGAATGACTTATTCAGAATACCTATTAAAGTACCCCAGTCACCATCTTCTGCTTCTTTTTTATGGTCTTTTAAAATACCTTCTATAGTGTCATTCATTTCCTTTTTATCAAGTTCGTCACCGAATACTTCTTTGAACTTCTTTTCAGCGTATTCTTTGAATTCCTTTTCTGAATTGATTTCAGCTTCAATAACAAGCTGTTCTGTTAAAAATTGATCTAAAGATTTCATTTCGTTTTATATTATATATTTATATTATTGAACATCTGTTTTAAGGATTTTAGTATTTATATTATATATTTATATTATTGAACATCTGTTTTAAGGATTTTAGTATTTATATTATATATTTATATTATTGAACATCTGTTTTAAGTGTTTTAGTATTTATATTATATATTTATATTATTAAACATCTGTTTTTAAGGATTTTAGTATTTCTCTTATATATTCACACTATTATCGGCCAGTCATTTCTACCGGCGATACATATTAAATACCAAAGAGCTTCTCCGGAATCAAGATCATCAAGCAACTCACTGACACATCTATCGAGTTTTTTGTCTTTGACATTCCAGAGACTTTTTGTAGTATCATAATTTATTTCTTTAGCAGCTCTACTAAGAGCTTCTAGGGAATCCCAATCACGTAGTTCATATTGATCGATAATCTGGTTAAACTCGTCTTGGACTATATTTTCAGTAAGAATATATTCTCTCCATTCACGATTATGTATTTTGTTATGTTGAATAAGATTACGGGGAACCTCCCTCCCTTTTTGTATAACAGGCCCTAAATGCCTAGGGTTCAGTCGTTCTGATATATATCCTACCAATGAACACATTATATATTAAAGTACTATTTGGAATTCATTGAATCTATCCGAAAGATAGCACATTTCATTTAAAATATATAACTGATCATCATGATCAATGCTCATAGAAGGGTTCATATTCTCAAGAAAATCTATATATATGTTCTTACACGTATTTATGTGTTCAAAAATATACTTGTTTCCACCCTTGAGGCATTCTATTAAGAAATCGCATATATTTGGATTGTATAAAGCCAAGACTTCTTTGACTTTATTTTCATATACGGATTTATGATCAAATTTTGTTAGATTTTCCAAATAAACATAAAGTTCATTAGTAGTAAATGATTCATAAATCTGCTCTTTGGTTGACTTATGATTATTTACTAATATAGATTCGGAAATAGCATCCTGAAGTTCTGTGAGGAAGTATCTCAGCTTTGGATTATTGCGACAGAACTCAATGATCTGTTTTATAGTATACGTTACAAACGGACTAGAAATTCCATTTTGTTTTGCGATATCCTGTCTTTTTAAAGTTGCATATCCATTAACACCAAAGGTCTGATAGAATATTTTCGCCTTTTTGAGCCCGAATTTTTCTTCGATTAACTTGAAGGCCTGTTGCCAGAACTTTAATGTTTCCTGTGAATCTTTACCATGAGGCCTGTCAATTTCATCATGAGGAGTTTCTGATAATTTTACAATCCTATCAACTGTATCATTAATACTACTATCGGTATCCGTTTGATCAAATCTTACTGCTGTGTAAAGGGACTGGCCTTTTGCCTGGGATTTTGTATATGCTTGCTGGTTAAGACGGACGTTCCTAGAGTAATCTTGTATATCACCAAGAATCTGCTGTTGTATTCTCCATGCGGCATATGATGTAAATGAAAGACGTTTTTGTTTTTTCAATTCTTCAATATCAATATCCTTATCAATAGAATCGACTGATGCGGCATTTTGATTATAGTCATTCATGGCTTTAATTAACCCCAACATTGCAGCAGACATAAGCTCCGTACGGCTTAGAGATGAGGTACCTACGTATTGGTTAACGATCTTGTTCAATAGCATAGTATATCTCTTTACAACTAGATTTCTACCTTTATTAGTAGTAAGGTCTATCGTAACATCTTCGATACTCTTCCTTCCTTCGATAAAATCTTCTCTAGTTTCCGGAGTCATATACATAGGGAGCAGGAGAATGGTCGTGCTTTGGGAAACACCTTTTAACATATTTGCTAAGTGTTTTAATACTCCTTCATCTAAACCGAACTTCTTCGCATATGCTTTGATTTTTATAGCAGGAGCCTCTATGATGTCATCTACCTGTTGTTTTGATAGAATCCTATATTGGATTAGTATATCCATAATCTGGATATTAATATCAGGATAATTTTTGATCTTTTTGCATTTTTCACAAAATTCTTTTAGCTCGTCGAGAGTCATTGTATTATCTTCACTCTCAAATATATCAGTCAAAAGTTTCATCTACTTCAGGATATTTATTTATATTTATAATAAATCTATTAAATATAATAAACAAAAAAAACCCACCTTTTGGGTGGGTTGAGCATAAAACTTACATAGTTGTTTATTAAACGATTGGTTTAGGTTGTTCTTCATCAGTTGCGAACGGAGAATTGATCTTTTCAATAGCTTTCATGCGATCGAGAATCTGCGAATGCAACGTTGAGAGATATGTAAGCATGGTAAGGTCTTTTGCGTATGCGTCATTACACTGTGAAAAATAATCGTTAATAACCAGAATATTTTCACATTCCTTTTGACCCTTGAATGACATTGTTCCTAACATACGGAGAGTCGAATCATAAGCACCATAAGTGATAGTCTTAGGAGGAGTCTTCCAGAGCTTATAGAGCTGCCAGATTCCCAATGCTGCCTGCCACTTTACTTCTTGCTTATTAATAAACTCACGGATCTTTTCTGCGACTTCTTGCTTAGTATAAGAACGATTGTCAAACTTAACCATAGCTGGAAGTTCATATTCGACAGTAGCTATATACTTATCAAATTCCTCCAAACGCTTTACGATTTCATTTTCTTTTTCCTTGCATTCGTCAATCGTTTCAATCTTTTCTAATTCTTGCTTATGTTCATCGGCAATTTTTTGTAACCTATCACCCATATCCTTAGGAGACTCATTTTCAATGTATTCTTCAAAAGGCATTGGCTTTACAACTTCAGCTGTCTGTTGCGTGTTTTCACTCATTTTTTATAAAAAATATATTTATTTCATCATTAAATTTATTTTTAGAATAATTCAAAATTTATTATCTTTTTACATCCGGAAAATTTATCTGGGTATTCTGTTTCAAATAATATATTATTCTCCCGGTGTTCAATTTTACTATATTTATTTAATAGAAAGATTTGTATTTTCGGATATATGTGCTCCTTCGACTTCCTTACCTTCTTTAATAGCATCTTTGATTGCTACCTTATCAACCTTTGAAGTTACTGTTTCAATCTTATACTCTGGTGAAATCGCTTCTTCGTCATCGATAGTTACAGAATATGACTTACGAGTACCTATCTTAAATGTACCAGCTTCAATTTTGCTGATCTGGAATATCTCCAATGCATTCAGCATAGAAGTCTTCATACGTTCAATAGCCCTTTCAGCACTTTCTTTACGTTGTTTCAATCTTTCAATTTCGGATTTAAACCCATCTATATCAGACTCATAACAACGAATAGCTTTGCAATAAGATTCCATTTTCTTATTGATATCATAATCATGGATCTGAAGTTTTTCTTCAATTTCAGGAGTCAATTCACCTCCATTTTCTTCAAGCAGAGCATTGAGCTCGAGTTGTTCTCTTTCTAATTCGTATAATGTCATGTTTAAAAAAATTTAATTATGTTTATAATATATTCGAATTGTATTATTTTTTACAATAAAATGACTAATAAGATAGGAATAAGAATAGCTAATACTCCCAGGAGGATAAGAAATCTCTTAGTCCATGTCCTCAGTTCCGGTAAAGGCAACGGAAATATCACAAATAAATAGTTGTCATTTTCAATAGGTTTTATTTCATAACCTACCAGTTCAAATAGATTATCCGCATGTATAATACTGTTGATGAATGCCAGACGTCTCATTATCCAGGCTGTTATGTATTCATTGTTGTTCTGATTTTTATCTCCAAAATTTTCGTATACGTTGGCATTTTCCTCGAACTCCCCCCACATATTTTGTACGTTTGGGTTCAGGACCGCGTATAAACGGCCTATCCAGTCAATGCGAAAGTTGCATTTGCATGTTTCAGTAAGTTTCCTTGCTATCTGAGTCTCTGTATACGCTGGCTTGAGTATTCTGTAGTACTTGATATACAAAAACAGATACCTAAAAAAGTTAAATATGATCATATTATAATATGTTTATTTTAATGCTTGGACATACATAAATTATAATTTCCGGAGTCAATGTACCTACAGGAAGCATTTCGATGACATGACCGTCAATATTTCTAGTTTCTGTGAATCTGATCAAGATCCTATCCTGTTCATTGACTATAGTCCCTTTTGTGGTGACGTTATGTGATGTGATTCTACAGGGGTTGTTTATGTATTTTTCATTCAGCCATTTCATGAACATTTCCTGATCATGAAAAATAAGTTTCACATCAGTACTTCTAGTTTTTACATCCGGAGATTCATTTTCGTAAATTGGCTGTCTGAGTTTTAGTGTGTAAGTTTTCAAAGTTTCCATCTGAACAATATTTTATAAGTTAATATAACCCAATATAATCCAAACAGCCAAAAATTTTCGTGTTTAACAAGAAAAAAAATCACTTGATAATTTCCACAAACTCAGATTTCTTGGAGTGTATATAAGGATTATCTTCTTTTACGTTGATTTTCACTACTGTATGTTTCTTTTGGAATAATCTTAAAAACTTACACTTCTTTTGGGGTTTTATTGTTTGTCTTTCACCAGAGACTATAACATATTTTTTAGAAATAACAAAAGGCTCAACTGTTATCTCACCCGGATAATGAAGACCTACTAACGTATTAAACCATTCATCACCTATAATAGTATCGAGGCAGAACTCAGGATCCCTGAATATAGTATCATGTAGCCTTATAGTATCTTTACGTCCAAATTCAGTTTCAAGATACTGAAATCCCTGTATTTGTTTATCTTTAATTTTTAACTCCTGCTGGAGTTCCTTAATACGTTTTGTTATGGAATCCTCCATCCAGTATAATTGATCAATGGTTAGTTGATATTGATATAGAGTATCTCTTGCAGATGTAAGATCACCCCGAAGATTATATATCATTGCTGAATTATTAGCCATTACAGTGGAGTATTCCGATTTGAGATTTTTAAGATTTATGCCCATTATTACTAGTGTGGCACTTAGGCCAATAATAATAGCAGCTATTATACCGTATATTATTAATTTAGTTTTCATTATTTATATTCTATTTATTTATATCGGTTGTTTTTGATTTAATAGATTTTTCAATAGGTACATCACCCCAGAATATACCAACGTGGCGGTGACCACATCTCCTACATACTGCGAGTTGTCTGCAATGAAAATCCTCGGGAGTGATGACAACGTAATCGTGCTGACTGTGCCATAATACACAAACGAGCCATCCCCAAATACGTTTCATAGGTTTCTTTTCTATAATTTTTACTATTTAAATAAAAAATAAGAAGAACTTACCAGATTAAGGCAAGTTCTTCTTGGGAATTTCATGTACTGCATTAAATTTAAGCAGCTTCGTTAATAGTTTGTGTAGTTTCCTTCGGGAGCAAGTGGAGGAATTCAAGGATCTTTTTCATCCACTCATACGACCACATGCCATTTGCTACACCAGTACAACCAATTGTTGTCATTGCCCACATTACCCATGATAGCCATGAGGTATAGTCAAATTCAGCCCACATGCCAGTATGTGCAAAAATACCTACGATAAGAACAATACCATTACACAAAATAGCAGATACAAAACTCAACAAATGACTCAACCAACGCTTGTCATCCTTATTCCACCAGTTCTTAAATACCTGTGTCAAGGCAACAACTAGAGCACTTAGTCCAAATAGACCACCTAATGCCGCTACAATCATTTCAACCGTAATCATAAGACTTGTTTAAAAATATTTATTTAGAAAAATTTGTTTAGAAAAATTTGTTTATTAGAATAAATAAGACGATGTTATACAGATACTCATAAATGTATATACCTCATTCCATCCACGAGGGCGCCAGTTACTCAAATCCTTTTTCATGTTTAAAAATATTTATTTAGAAATTAATATAATATATAATAATATTTTAATTATTTTAGTTATTTTCATGCATTGCTGCAGTAAACGCATTTAGGAACTCCTTTGGACATGCACAATGTTCCTTTAACCATCCCACAGCCTTCTCTGCCATCTGCTGCTTCATCCATTCAGCTACTTCTAATGCACAACTAAATACGTCTTGATAGTTTGACACACATTCTTCATTTTTATTAGTGTATAAACGTTCAAATCGTTCAGCTATTTCTGCAACTATTTTTGTTTCTTCCTCATTCATGTTCCTATTCCTCCTTTATTGCTTCTTTATAATCATTGATTAGTTTCTCAATATTATGTACATCTAACTCGTTTGTATCATTCATCTTGTGATAGATGAACTTATATGTGTAAACTCTTTCCATCTGATTGAAATACTATACTCTATTTATACAACTCACATTTTACAAGACTAAAAGGGATAATTCCGAAACCTTTTAGATTTTTACGATAGAAAACAGATTCTTTAAATCCTTCCAAACACATGTTCATATTTTTATCTCCTTCTTTCAAGCCCTACAATTCTCTTTTTCTTCTTTACAATCTGTAGTATACCATTCACCATAATTCTTTCGTTTCTTGACATATTCTATTCATTAAAATTAAATGATTCTATCTCCATATCACCATAGTTATTATTAATGATGATATAGTCGCCGAGTTCCTGGTTACCTTCCTCACTAATTTTTTCAGCTAGTTTCTGTATTAGTTCTGCAGTTGTCATAACCTAAAATTTGTATACTTGTTTTTGCCTGATTATTAAACCAATCCTCAACAGTATATTTATTTACTATAACTTTGAGAGGTATTTTAATGAAATACCGATTCATTGATTTTGTTTTATACCTAACATATAATGTAGGGATTCTTTTTGGTGCCCCATTAGTTTCATCATCATCGTATTCGTCATAATATTCCCAGTCGGTGATGCTTTTTATATCCTTATCGATAAATTCAACTTTTTTGTCAGGATTATTGCCATTCCACCAATTCTGTAATCCTAAAATATATTGCATTAGCTCATGTACAATAATAAGGGTTGCATCATGATTCAACTTTATTCTATTGTTGAGTTCCTGGATACTCTGAATATTTGTCTGAATACACTCGAATTCATTTTCCTCAGGACATTCAAGTTCATCGTCTGTGGTTTTGACTATACTATTATTACATATAACTTCAATAATGGCCTTGTTATTATAGCGTTCCTCTGATCTCGGTGCTGGACTAGTTATTGAATATACCTTTACCGGATGCCCATCCCAAATCAAATCCTGTTCTATTTTTAAGTCCTTGTAATTTACCATATTTTACTCAACTAATTATATATTACTTTATAATATATTTACAAATCCAGATATTTTAATTTAATATATATAGAGTATTATATCAGGAGGTAAACTCATTGTGTTTTTGTTTAATTAAAAAAAATGGAGAAACTTCTAATTTCTCCATTAAAAAAAATATAATAAAATATGTAAATTACCGCTTCATAATTTTACTCAATTATTTATTGGGTGTTTCCTGTTCTTTTGGTGCTGGTGTGTCAGAACAGATTTTGACATTTTGCATCAGCAGCTGGTCAAATGCGGATTGTTTTTCAGTACTAGCAATACACTCTGCACTTATAACTTGATCCAATGGATATTTCTTTTCAATATTTGTCAGACTCTTTGCAACTACGTAACAAGAACCCTTGTGTTCAAAAACTACTTTGTATAACTTTAAAATTTCCATATGTTAAATTATTTTTTTTGTTTGTTATTCTAAGGTAGAAAGCTTTTTCTTTTCGAGATTATCTATAAGATCTAATAATTTTTGAGACTTTTCAATCCTACGTTCATATATTTTCCTGAAATCTTCGTCAAAGTCCATATCTAAAAGTTTTTTTTTTCATTGAAGAGATTTCCTTCATAGGTGTAGCTCTCATTTCATTAAACGTGGCTTTTATTTCTTCTTCTGTCATGGTTAAAATTATATATTTTTTTAATCGTCTTATTTACTTTCACCAGTAGATACTGTATTAACAAGTTCATCGATTTTATTTTCCGTATTCTTTATCTTATCTTCTAGTATCGTTTTATAACTCTGCAGAAACTCGTTAGTGTCAATATCATCTGCACACGGTATCATATCGTTAGTGTCATATGTAGATTTAATCATGATTTCGATTTTACCTCGCTCCATAAGCTCAGTAAGGCGATTCAGTTTCCACTCGTATTTTTCAAGTTTACCGAAGAGTCCTAATACACTATTTTTCTTCTTTTGTATTCTTTCGTTTGTAAATATCATATCAGTATTAGTTTTATATATTCATTGGCGAAAAATCATATGTCACCATATCTTCAATCTCAGATCCGTCGCAATTATGTATTCCAGTTTCGTCTAAAAGAAATACTCTCATAACATCTAAATCATAAATCGACATATACTGGCCCTTTTTTACCATTACAGGTTTCTCGACTCCGGTATGTCCTACATACTGATTGATCTGCGGTATACTAAGATCCTGTGTATCTCTGATATCCAGCCATAGAGGCGATGCCGAATTATATATACCTCCTCTTAAATAAGTACACATAGTCATCATATCCAAAAAATAGAAGCTAGGATGAGGATCTTCTTCAGAATCATCGTACTGAGATCTAAAAAAATCATTTAAATCTTCATAATTCATAATTTCAGGATAAGCCTGCCTACAAATCTCCCACCAGTCAATACATATACCTGCATGTGACAACAGAGTATTATTTTCTTCTATATATTTTACTACCTTCCAATCACGCAAGTATGACTTATATATTAATATCGCTTCTTCTTCTAAGCCATAGATATGACGGCAACAGCGATATTTGGGGAAGAAGTATTGGAAGTCGTGGTTACCTATCAAAAGAGTAACATTTTCACGTTTATTTGCGAAATCCACAATTTCTCGGAAGTTATCAACCGCCTGTCTCGGAGTAATGCCTTCATGAGGATAAGGATCTAAATAGTCGCCTAGAAAAATAATTTCACAATCAGGATCGTTAATATCTTTTACTGATTTCCAGAACGTTCTTCCGTGAACATCTGGAACTATATAATATTTTTTCATGTTTTTATATAAAAATCTATTTTGTTATAATATTTATTCCTGAGTTGAATGTAAATGAACTAATCTCTTTGTCTTCATATACCGGTTTTCCCCTCCAATCACCAATAAACCAAGACTTTCCATCTATACAGATATATCCCCATTCATTACGACACATTTCCATAAATTCTTTAATAGTCATGACACATTAAGCGTATATTTTTAATCTACCAGACATTAGCATCTGTATATTTAAAATATTTAATCACCATAGGATTTTTTAATTCTCCGTAGTGATATTTTTCAGTCGGGTGTACATTCATAATAATATTCATACCTCCTTGTGCGTTTTGGTTTATGTATGACATAAGAACAGGATCATCAACCACACGCACCCGAACATTATCGTACCAGAATTGCAGTTCATCAGGTAACCAGATCATCTCGTATCTAACAAAATTATCTGTCGGAGCCTTGGTCATCAATGGTGCGGGTTTACTACCTATATTTCGGATTTCCTCGTTTGACCAACGATAATGAATATTTGTTGTAATATTAGTTTTACACGGGAACTTATAGTAACCGCCGCAGCTGTTCGTCCATCC